>Ga0209960_1000109_pt1 | contig 265834 bp, 240 predicted proteins | sample ThiBiot_500_plan_2_FD_183947 | JGI IMG/M metagenome (GOLD analysis project Ga0209960, IMG submission 183947) | Wastewater bioreactor microbial communities from Cape Town, South Africa - Thiocy_expt_500_plan (SPAdes) | ecosystem: Engineered > Bioreactor > Thiocyanate-remediating >... | reverse complement strand
TGGCCAGGTCAATTCCCACGGTAGTAACATTCATGACGGACTCTCCTCCTCTTTCGATTGATCGGAACGACTCCATTCAATCTGGCACATACGATGCCGTCGGGGGCGGGGGAGTCCATTTCATTCGTTGGGCGTCAAGGGAGGAGGGGTAGATGGGCTATGCAATATCCTGGTTGGCGGTCAAAGGAAAATCGGAAGAAGTTCTTATCGCTGAACTAGGGCTAGCTCCTACTGGCGAAATGGCTGAATACGGGGACTCCATGTTTACCGGCCGCAAGTTGCCGAGTGGATGGTTGCTTTTGGTCATCAATGAATCTGAGCACAAACTCGTAAGACCAAATTCGCTCGCCGCACTTTCACAAGGATGCGAGGTCATTGCATCATCCATCGAAGAGCACGTTATGGTTTGCAGCTCAGAATTGTGGCGAGATGGAGCGCAAGTGTGGCGCATCGAACACGATGCGCAAAAAAACATTGAGCATATTGCCGCCTCAGGTGATCTACCGGCCGAATACCCAGCAATCAAACAAGAGCATGCAGAAGAGCAAAAGCAGGCTGGCGGTTCAGAGGCACACGTAGATTATTTTTTCGAAATCCCCCTACACACCGCCAAAAATATTGTTGGTTTTAAACATGATGAGGTAGACCCCGCAATCGAAGATGAGAGCTTTATGGTATTCGAGCTCGACGCAGTCCGTTCTGGCGAACGTATAGAAAACCAAGACAAGAAGCCATGGTGGAAACTTTGGTGAAAACGCCCAACCCATCGGTCGAGAGGGACGCCTGCAAGCGGCGCTGCGCACCGCTCGCAACCGCCCCTCACCTAGCACGTTAGGCATTTTGAGGAGCATGAGTTTGGAGAAGAGATACCAAGTTTTTGTTAGCTCCACATATGCCGACCTTAAAGAGGAACGGCAGAAGGTCATACAAGCCTTGATGGAGCTTGATTGCATACCTGCGGGAATGGAACTATTCCCAGCAGCGGATGAGGAACAGTTTGAATTCATCAAGCGCGTCATCGATGACTGTGACTACTATCTGCTCATCATCGGGGGGAGATACGGATCAACTACCGCACAGGGAATTAGCTATACGGAGCAAGAATACGATTACGCATTAACTCGTGGGTTAAAAGTTGTAGCGCTGCTTCACGAGAATCCAGATGAAATTTCCTTTGGCAAATCTGAACAAGACCCTGAACTCCGCAGCCGTTTGCAGGCATTTCGGGATCGAGTGGCAACTGACCGCCTAGTTAGGTTCTGGAGATATGCTGATCAACTTCCCGGAATCGTCGCGCTGAGTCTATCCAAGACAATAAAGATGTACCCTGCAGTAGGGTGGGTGCGTGCCGACCGAGCTTCGAGTGAAGAGCTACTTACAGAAATCAACGAACTTCGCAAACAAAACGTCCAACTACAGAACGAGCTTGCGGAGGTTCCAACAGCGAAACCAGTAGCGTTGCCCGACCTCGCGGGACTTGATGAGTCCATTGAGCTCCATGGTGAGTGCTATTACAGCGGGCGGAGAGGAACTTGGAAAGTGAGGGCCACATGGAGTGAGCTTTTTTCTTTCATAGCACCGTATTTGATTAAGCATCCCCACGAGGATACGGTCAAAAATGTTCTTAAAGATGCGCTATTTGATCGGTCCGGCAGTTCGGGCACTGCGGCGAGCTTAGAGGATCAGGAATTTCAAACAATCTCTCTTCAACTGAAGGCACTTGGCCTAGTCAATTTAAGTTACTTAAAAACCGTGCAGGGAGGCATGGGACTTTTTTGGTCTGCGACGCCGGCGGGCGAGCGACTTGCCCTCGAACTAAGAACCGTGCGCACAAAGCAGAATGCCTAACATCTCATTCCACCGGACCTGCGCGAAAAACCGCGCAGACCGGTGAATTCAAACGTCCGCTTCCTAGCTGCGAATTCAACCGGTGGATGCAACACACTAGAGACTGCGCAAGCAGAAGGAGTGTTGCAGATGAAACGAAGACCTCGGACCTATTACACGGAAAGCCAGAAAGCGCTGATGTGGGAGCGCTGGCGCAAAGGTGATTCTCTCCAGCAGATCGCCCAGTTGTTTGATCGAAACCACTCATCGGTAGAACGCATTCTGGCAGAGACAGGCGGGATACAACCGGCCCAACGACACCGGTCGAGATTGGCGCTGACCTTGGCTGAACGAGAAGAGATATCGCGTTCTGTGGTTACGGGTCAGTCGATCCGTTCAATAGCGACGTCACTCGGGCGAGCACCATCCACCATCAGCCGCGAACTCAAGCGCAACGGTGGCCAGGAATGCTATCGGGCAAGTCGAGCCGACCAGGCTGCCTGGGATCGTGCGAATCGCCCCAAGACCTGTAAACTCGTTGAGAACAGAACGTTGGCTCACATCGTGGCCGGCAAGCTCCAAGGGCAGTGGTCGCCGGAGCAGATTGCCGGGTGGCTAAAGCGTACGTACCCGGACGACGAGACATTCCAGGTGTCACACGAAACCATTTATCGCAGTCTCTTCATTCAAGCCCGTGGTGCCCTGAAGAAAGAGTTGTTGCAACATTTGCGGCGTACACGAGTCATGCGCCGTTCGCGTTATCACACCCAGAAGACGGACAATCACGGCAGAATCCTTGACACGGTGTCGATCAGTGAGCGTCCGCCTACGGTTGAAGATCGGGCAGTACCGGGTCACTGGGAAGGTGATCTGCTATGCGGCAGCAAGAGCAGCCAGATCGCGACCCTCGTCGAACGTCAGTCACGCTACCTCATGTTGGTGAAGCTCACCGCTAAAGATACGGAGACGGTCACCAACGCGCTGATCAAAAACGCTCGCAAGTTACCGCAGGAGCTCTACAAGTCGCTGACCTGGGATCGTGGGAAAGAGATGGCCGCCCACAAGCGTTTCACCTTGGCGACCGACATCCAGGTCTACTTCTGTGATCCTCACCACCCCTGGCAGCGTGGAACGAATGAGAATACGAACGGGCTATTGAGGCAATATTTCCCCAAGGGCATCGACCTTTCGGCCTACTCGCAAGCCAAGCTCAATGCCGTAGCGCGGAAATTGAATGAGCGCCCAAGGAAAACACTAAACTACGAAACACCCGCTGAACGATTTCACCAATCTGTTGCATCCACCGGTTGAATCCGCCAGCTGAGAGCAGACGTAATCAGATAACAGACAAATTGCCGCTTTGGGTCGTTTGCGGTCGGCCCGTTTTCAACATTGCGGGCCTCAAACAACAAGCAGGGGTGTACCTCTTAATACAGGCGGTGCCGGAACAGCCAACTGGCGAGAATCAGTGACACGCCACCGATCACGGCCATGGGCCAGAACTGGCCCATCAGCACGTCGAAGCCGGCGCCTTCCAGGAACACCTTGCGCAGGATCACCAGGAAGTAACGCAGCGGATCGATCAGGGTGATCGTCTGCACGACCGTCGGCATGTTGGCGATGGGCGTCGCGAAGCCGGACAGGATCACCGCCGGCACCATGAACAGGAAGGCGCCCAGCAGACCCTGCTGCTGGGTCACCGCCAGCGAGGAAATCAGCAGTCCGGCCCCCACCCCCGAGAGCAGGAACAGCGCGAGCCCGGCGTAGAGCGCGGGCAGGCTCCCCAGCAGCGGGACCTTGAACCACAGCGTGGCGATCAGCAGGATCGCCGTGCCCTGCACCATGCCGACAATGAATCCCGGCAGCGCCTTGCCCAGCAGGATCTCGCCGGGTCGCAGCGGTGTGACCAGTAATTGGTCGAAGGTGCCTTGCTCCCGCTCGCGTGCCACGGTCAGCGCCGTCACCAGCATGGTGGTCACCAGGGTGAGCATGCCGATGATGCCGGGAATGAAGAACCAGCGGCTTTCCAGGTTGGGATTGAACCAGGCCCGTGTTTCCAGGCGGGCGGGCGGGGCTGGCAGGCCGTGCGCGGCGATCCATTCCCGGTTGAAGCCGTCCACGATGGCGCGTACGTAATTCAGGGCGATCAGGGCGGTATTGGAGTTGCGTCCATCGACGATGACCTGCACCGATGCGCTGCCGCGCGATTGCAGATCGGCGCTGAAGCGCGGGCCGATGCGGAGCACCACCAGCACAGCCCGCTTGTCCACCAGCGGCGCGACCTCGCCTTCGGCATGGAGCGTGGCCACACGGTGGAAAGCGGGTGCGCCGTCGAATGCCGCCACCAGCTCGCGCGAAGCCGCGCCGCGATCCTCGTTGTAGAGGGCGTAGGAAATGTCCTTGAGGTCGAAGGTGGCGGCGTAGCCGAACACCAGCAGCTGGATCATCGGCGGCACGATGAGCACCATGCGGCTTCGGGGATCCTTGAGCAGGGCCAGGAATTCCTTGTGGATGAGCGCCAGCAGCCGGATCAGCATGTCGCGGGCCCTGTCATTCGAGTCGCTTTCGGGACTTGCGCCAGGTGATGCCGAGGAAGATCGCCGCCATGAGAAGCAGGGCGAACGCATTGGGTAATACGACCGACCACACGTCGCCCGCGAGGAACAGCGTCTGCACGATGGACACGAAATAGCGCGCGACGATGACGTGGGTGATGCCCTGGACCACGGTCGGCATGCTGTCGATGTCGAAGATGAAACCGGACAGCAGGAAGGCGGGCAGGAAGGTGCCGATGATGGCGACCTGTCCTGCCACGAACTGGTTGCGTGCCACCGCGGAAATGGCCAGCCCCATGCCGAGCGCCGCCAGCAGAAACAGCGAGGCGCACGCCCACAAGAGCCAGAACGCGCCGCGCAGCGGCACCTCGAACAGCCCCACCGCGAGGCCGACGGTCAGCAGCATGCCGCCGGTGCCCAGCACGAAGTAGGCGATGATCTTGCCCAGCAGGATTTCGGTCATGCTGGCCGGCGTCACCAGCAGCGCTTCCAGCGTGCCGCGTTCCCATTCGCGCGCCATGACGAGGGCAGTGAGCAGAGTGCCGATCAGGGTCATGATGATGGCCACCAGACCCGGCACCAGATAGTTGCGGCTACGCAGTTCGCTGTTGAACCACACCCGCTGCTCCAGCTGCACCGGCGTGGCCAGTTCCTGTCCCTGGCTCGCGGTACGGCGCGCCAGCCAGTTGCCCCAGGCGCCCTCGATATAGCCCTGGGTGAGCCGCGCGGTGTTGGCGTCGACGCCGTTGACGATGACCTGGATGGGGGCGCCGTCGGACCGTCGCAGCTGCTCGGCGAAGTTGGCGCGCAGATGCACAATGGCGTTCACCCGGCCTTCGCGTAGCGCCTGCTCCGCCGCGGCAAGCGTGCGGGCATGCAGCGGCGCGAAATAATGGCTGCTCTCCAGGCTGGCGAAAAAGTCCGCCGTATCCGGCGAAGGAGCCTCCGCCACCAGAGCCACCGGGACGTGGTCGGCGTCGAGCGACACGCCGTAGCCGAACAGCACCAGCAGGAAGATCGGCATGACGAAGGCGATGGCGATGCTGCTCGGGTCGCGCACGATCTGCAGGAACTCCTTGCGCACCAGGCCTTTCAGCCGCATCAGGCCGCCACCGCGCAAGGACGGTTTCTGCGTGGCGCTCATGCCGCTTCCTTCGCCGCGTCGGCGGCTTCCACCAGCCGGATGAAGGCGTCTTCCATGCTGGGCTCGGGCTGCTCGGGTGTGCGTGCGCCGGCCTTGATGGCGGCCGGTTCGTCCATCGCGAGGATGCGGCCGGCGGCCATGATGGCCAGGCGGTCGCAGTATTCCGCCTCCTCCATGAAATGGGTGGTCACCAGCACCGTCACGCCGGCGCGGGCCAGCGCGTTGATGCGCAGCCAGAATTCGCGCCGGGCCAGCGGATCGACGCCCGAGGTCGGCTCGTCGAGGAACAGGATCTCGGGCTGGTGCATCAGCGCGCAGGCCATCGCCAGGCGCTGCTTGTAGCCGAGCGAGAGGTCGGCGGAAAGCCGTTCGGCGTAGGGCGACAGCTCGAACTCCGTCAGCGCCCAGTCGCGTCGTGCCTCGCGCCTCGTGCCTGTCAGGCCGTAGGCGCTGGCGAAGAAATCGAGGTTCTGCGCCACGCTCAGGTTGCCGTAGAGGGAGAACTTCTGCGACATGTAGCCGATGCGGCCGCGTGCCGTGGAGGCGGCGTGGCGCAGGTCCAGTCCCGCCACGCGCAGGCTGCCGGCGCTGGCGGGCAGGAGGCCGCAGAGCATGCGGAAGGTGGTGGATTTGCCGGCGCCGTTGGCGCCCAGGAGGCCAAAAATCTCGCCGCGCCGCACGTCGAAGCTGATCCCGTCCACTGCCCAGAAGCTGCCGAAGCGGCGGCGCAGGCCGTCCACCTGGATGACCGGTGCATCGTCCGCGCCGGTACGTTGCGGCAACGCGTCGACGCGGGGTACGCCATGCGGGGCGGCCGTCGGGTCGTTGCGGGTATGCAGCAGATCGATGAAGCCATCCTCGAAACGTGGCGGCACGGCGTCGATGTGGGCGTCCTGCAGGCCGGGCAACCCGGTCAGCTGCGCCGGATCGTCAGCCGTCTGCGTTACCAGACGCACGTGATCGCCCTGGACCAGGGCATCCACCACGCCGGCCTGGCCCGTCAACGTGGCTTGCAGGTCGCGTGGACGTTTTCCGGCGACGCGGACGGCCCAGGTCCGGCCCGTCATGCGCGCGCTGATCGTCGCCGGCGGGCCCTGATCGAGGATCTTCCCCCGGTCGAGCAGGATCACGGCCTGGCAGCGTTCCGCCTCGTCCAGATAGGCGGTGGACAGCAGCACGCTCATCCCTTCGTTCTTTACCAGGCGGTCGACGATGCTCCACAGTTCGCGGCGCGATACCGGATCGACGCCCACGGTGGGCTCGTCGAGCAGCAGCAGGCGCGGTGCCCGCATCAGGGTGCAGGCGAGGCCGAGTTTTTGTTTCATGCCGCCGGACAGCCGGCCGGCCAGCCGGCGGGTAAAGGGGCCGAGGCCGGTCATGTGCATCAGTTCGGCGTAGCGTTCGGCGCGTGCCGTATGGGGTACGCCCTGCAGGTCGGCGTAGAGGTCGAGGTTTTCCTGCACGCTGAGATCCTCGTAGAGGCCGAAGCGCTGCGGCATGTAGCCGAGTGCAGCCTGCACCGCGAGGGACTCGCGGGTGGAATCCAGGCCGAGCGCGCGGATGCTGCCGGCGTCGGGCACCAGCAGCCCGGCTGCCAGACGCATCAGAGTGGTCTTGCCCGCCCCGTCCGGCCCGATCAGCCCGGTCACCACGCCGGGGCGGATGGCGAAGCTCACGCCATCCAGCGCCTGCGTGCGCTGGTGGCCGGAAGCGAAGGACCGGGCCAGGTCAACCGCCTCCAGGATCGACGCAGCGTCCATGACGGCGTTGCCTATTTGCTGTCCGTGCAAGGGGCCGCGCCCTGCGCCGGCGGTGCCTGGTCGAGCGGAATGGTCACCGTGGCAGGCATGCCCAGGCGCAGTTCGCCTTGTCCTTCGCAGACGAACACGCGGGCCTGGTAGACCAGGCTGGAACGGATTTCCGCGGTTTCCACTGATTTGGGAGTGAACTCGGCGGCCGGCGAGACATAGCCGACCCAGGCGCGGTAGCGCTTGTCGGGATGGCTGTCGGTCTGCACCCAGGCGCGCGCGCCGACCGGCACGCGGCCCAGTTGCGGTTCGGCCAGCCAGGTGCGCACCCAGACCGGATCGGTCAGCGCCAGGGTGAACACCGGTTTCTGCGGCGAGGCCATGTCGCCCGGCTCCAGGATGCGGTTCTGGATCACGCCGTCCGAGGGTGCGTGCAGTTCGCCTTCGTCAAGGTCGCGCTGGAGCACGGCCACGGTCGCCTCGTTGGCGGCGAGGGTCGCCTTCGCTGCCGCGATGTCCTCCTTGCGCGGACCGAGTTCGGCCAGGCGCAGCGTTTCCTCGGCCGCCTTCAACTGGTCGCGCGCCTTGTCGAGCGCGAAACGGGCGCTGTCCGCCTGCTGCTGCGAGATGAATTTACGGGCCACCAGATCCGCCTGGCGCTGGTAATAGGCTTCTGCGTCTGCCACCGCCACCCGGGCCGCGTCGCGCTGCGCGCGGGCCTGGCGGATCTCCTCCGGGCGGGAACCCGCCAGATAGCGCGCCACCACCTGGCGCTGGACGGCTACCTGGGCCTCGGCCTGCTGGCGCGAGAGGCGCAGCCGCTCGGTGTCCAGGCTGGCCAGCAATTGCCCGGCTTTCACACGCGTCCCTTCCTGCGCCAGGATCCGGTCGATACGGCCGCTGGCGTTGAAAGCCAGTTCGACCTGGCGGATGTCCACGTTGCCGTGCAGGGTCAGTTCGTTCTGCGGTGGTGGCCCCTCGTTGCAGAACCAGCCGACGCCGACAAGCACGGCGACGACCGCGGCGATGATCAGGATGATTTTGATTTTCATGGTACGTCCTTCGAGCGGGTCGACCGGTCTGCCTGGTTCGCCAAGCATGATAGGGCAGATCGCGTCGACCTGTCTGTGCGTGGCCGGGCAGGCGTTCGGGAACTTCGTGGCCATGCCACGCTTCTCTATCAGGCAACTCAACAACACGCCTGATCGGAAGGATGCCGTGGACGCCGCAACTGCCTCAGTCACTCCCCCCGCGCTCGCTGCCCTCAACGGCCTGCGCACCTATCTCAACGACCAGATCCTCGGCCAGGAAAGCCTGGTCGAACGCCTGCTGGTGGCCCTACTGGCGGATGGCCACCTGCTTGTCGAAGGCCCGCCCGGGCTGGCCAAGACCCGCGCCATCAAGGCGTTGGCGCACGGCCTGGAAGGCGACTTCCAGCGCCTGCAGTTCACGCCCGACATGTTGCCGGCCGACCTCACCGGCTCCGACATCTACCGGCCCGAGGAAGGCGGTTTCCATTTCCAGCGCGGCCCGCTGTTTCACAACCTGATCCTCGCGGACGAGATCAACCGCGCGCCCGCGAAGGTGCAGTCCGCGCTGCTCGAAGCCATGGCCGAACGGCAGATCAGCGTCGGCGCCGCCACCTATCCCCTGCCGCGTCTGTTCCTGGTGATGGCCACGCAGAACCCGATCGAGCACGAAGGCACCTATCCGCTGCCCGAGGCGCAACTCGACCGCTTCATGCTGCACACCCGGGTCGACTACCCGGACCGCGCCACCACCCTGCGCATCATGGAGCTGGCGCGGCGCGAGGCCCGGGAGGCGCGCGAGCTGCCGCCGCCGCCCAGCCGCTTGAGCCAGGAAACGATCCTCGCTGCGCGCCGTGAAGTGCTTGAGCTGGCGCTGGCCGATTCGGTGGCGGAGTACATCGCTGCCCTGGTCGAGGCCACGCGCAGCCCGGAAAAATACAGTGCCGGCCTCGCAGAATGGTTGCGCTGGGGCGCCAGTCCGCGCGCGGCGATCGCCATCGAGCGCGGCGCCCGCGCGCTGGCCTGGCTGGATGGACGCGACTACGTCAGCCCCGACGACGTCCAGGCCATTGCCCCGGACGCGCTGCGCCACCGGCTGCTGCTCGACTACACCGCGCAGGCACGCGGCGTCACCGCCCAGCAATGCGTCGCCGAATTGTTGCAGCAGGTGCCCGCCCCGTGAGCCTGCCCGATCTGGCGGAACTGGTCGCGCTACGCGGCCCCGCTCGCGGTCTCAGTCTGCACGCGCACCGTCCCGCACTGGCGTTGCTGCAGGGTTCGCACCGTAGCGCGCAGCGTGGCCGCGGCCTGGAATTCGAGGAGGTGCGGCCCTATGCGCCCGGCGACGACGCCCGCACCATCGACTGGCGCGTCACCGCCCGACGCGGCCGCCCTCATACCAAGCTGTTCCGCGAGGAACGCGAGCGGCCGGTCTGGCTGCTGGCGGACCTGCATCCCGGCCTCTATTTCGGTAGCCGCCGCCAGCTCAAGTCCGCCCTGCTGCTGCGTGCGGCGGCCCTGCTGGCCTGGGTCGCGGTGCTGGGCGGCGACCGCCTCGGTGCCCTGATCGCCGGTGGTGCGGACCTGCCGCGCATCTTCCCGCCGCGAGGCCGCGAGGCCGGCGTGCTGCCCGTGCTCGAAGCGCTGGTCGAGGCGCAGCCGCAGGCGCCCGGCGTACCCGATGCCGGCAGCCTGAATGCCCTGCTGGCCGGGTTGCGGCCGTTGCTGCAGCCCGGCAGTCTGGTGCTGGTGCTGAGCGATTTCAGCGCGCTGGACGAGGGCACCGAATCCGCCCTGGCCGCGCTGAGCGCGCACAGCGACTGTCGATTGCTGGCGCTGACCGATCCGCTGGAGCGCAACGGCCTGCCCGCCGGCCTGTATCGCGCCGGCCTGCCCGGCCGGCTCTGGTGGCTCGATGGCGCGCGCAGCCGGGATGCCTGGCAGGAAAAATGGGCGGCGCGGCAGCAGCGGCTGGATGCCCTGGCCCGCCGGCTCGCCTTGCCGCTGACCCACCTGGATACCGCGGATGCCGTGGCCGAGTCGCTGCCGCTGCTACTCAGGGAAACGGCATGGGCGGCATGAATGCCGACTGGCTGTCCCAACTGGCGCCGGCCCATGCGCCGCCCCCGCTGGGCTGGTGGCCACTGGCGCCGGGCTGGTGGGGATTGGCACTGCTGCTCGGGCTGATCGCTGCCGGTCTGGTCTACAGGGCTCGCCGCCCGCCCGTCCGCCTGCGCCGTACCGCCCTACGCGAACTCAAACGCCTGGAAGGGAACACGAACGACGATGCCCGCCTGGCAGGCGAACTGGAACACTTGATGCGCCGTTATGCCGTGGCCGCCTACGGCCGCGAAACCGTCGCACATCTGAGCGGATCGGCTTGGCTGGACTTCGTCGTTGCGCACGGCGGCAAGGATCTGGCGGGCGACGCGGGCCAGGCGCTGCTGCGCGCGGCTTACGGCAGCCCGGTCCCAGCCGATCGCACCCGCTGGCTGAAAGGGGTTCGCGGTTTCCTGGGGACGCGTCGATGATCCACATCGCCTGGCCCTGGATGCTGTTGTGTCTGCCGTTGCCCTGGCTGCTGGCGCGCTGGCTGCCGCCCGCCCAGCCGGAGGGCGCGGCGCTGTTCCTGCCCTTCGCGGCCACGGTCGCGGACGCAGCGCTGCCGGTTGGGCGTCCAGTGCCGCGGCCGCGCAAGCTGCTGTTCGCCCTGGTCTGGCTGCTGCTGGTCCTCGCCGCCATCCGGCCGCAGTGGTTGGGCGATCCCGAAGCGGTCGCCGCCACCGGGCGGCGCCTGCTGCTGGCGGTCGACGTGTCGGGGTCCATGGCCAATCAGGACATGGCGGGCGGCGCAACTCGCCTGCAGGTGGTGCAGCAGGTGGCCGGCGATTTCATCCGCCGCCGTCATGGCGACCAGGTCGGCCTCATCCTGTTCGGTACCCGGCCCTATCTGCAGGCCCCGCTCACCCCCGATCTCAACACGGTGGACCAATTTCTCGACGAGGCCATGATCGGCGTGGCCGGCACGCAGACCGCCATCGGCGACGCCATCGGCCTTGCCATCAAGCGGCTGAAAGCGGACCCGGCCAGGGCGGGTCACAAGGGCGATACCGTACTGATCCTGCTGACCGACGGCAGCAGCAACGCTGGCGCCATGCCGCCGCTCGAAGCGGCCAGAATGGCCGCACAAGCCGGGCTGCGCATCTACACCATCGGCGTCGGTGCCGCCGCGCAGGATGGCTTCTTCGGTATCAGCGGCAACAGTGACCTCGACGAGGACACGCTGAAAAGCATCGCCAAGACAACCGGCGGCGAATACTTCCGCGCCACCGATGCCGCCGCCCTCGAACAGGTCTACGACCGCATCGACCGACTGGAGCCGAGCGCTGCGCGCCAGCAGTGGTATCGCCCGCGCGACGAATGGTTCGCGTGGCCATTGGGGCTGGCGCTGTTGCTGAGCCTGCCGGCTGTGCTGTGGAGCGGACGCGCATGGCGCTGATGCAGCAGTTTCACTTCCTGCGGCCGTTCTGGCTGCTGGCCTTGCCCGTGCTCTGGGGGCTCAGTGTCTGGCTCGCCCGGCGTCGCGGCCGCGATGGCGACTGGAGCCGGCTCATCGATCCCGACCTGCTGCCGGCGCTACGTCTGGCCGGAGACGGCACGTCCGGGCGCTCGCCGTGGCCCTGGCTGGCGCTGGCCTGGACGCTGGCGGCGCTGGCCCTGGCCGGGCCCAGCTGGCAACGCGCGCCTTCTCCCGCCTATCGCGGCAATGCAGCCTGGGTGCTGGTGCTCGACCTGTCGCCGTCGATGGCCGCGGCCGACCTGGCGCCGAACCGGGTCACCCGTGCCCGCTATGCGCTCGACGACCTGCTGGATGCAGCACACGATGCCCGCGTCGGCCTGGTGGTGTTCAGCGACGAGGCCTATACCGTCACGCCCTTGACCGACGATGTCGCCACCGTACGTGCCCTGCTGCCGCCCCTCGCCCCGGACATCATGCCGACGCGCGGCGACGACCTGGCGCCGGCGCTCGAACAGGCCGGCAAACTGCTGGCGCATGGCGGGAGCCAGTCGGGCCAGATCGTGGTGGTGACCGACGGTTTCGCCGACCCGGCCGCTGCCTTCGACGCTGCCGGGAAACTGCGGTCGCGCGGCATTGCCGTCAACGTCGTGGGTGTCGGCGCCCGGGGGGGTGGCTTCGTCCGTACGGGCCAGTCGAATGCCAGGCCGCTCGACGTCGATCGGCTGCGGCAATTGGCCGCCTCGGGGGGCGGACACTATGTCGACGCGGCCGGCCTGACCGCTTTGGTCGGCGACCTCCAGGCCCGCGCCAGTCGCGCCGGCATGACGCGGGCCGCGCAGGACATCCGCGTGGCGCATTGGTTGGACGGCGGGGTCTGGCTGTTGCCGTTCCTGCTGTTGTTTGCCGGCCTGCTGGCACGACGGGGGTGGCTGTGATGCGCGGCCTGTGGTTGACCGGGTTGCTGCTGTGGGCGGCCGCGGCGCAAGCGAGTCCGACCTGGGACAACCTGTGGCGTACGCCCGACCAGCGCGCCCAGCAACTGTTGCACCAAGGCAAGCCGGCCGAAGCGTCCCGGCTGTTCCGGGACCCACGCCGCAAGGCCTATGCTGAATTGCAGGCCGGCAATTTTCCACAGGCGGCGCAGGATTTCAGTGCGTTCAATGACACGGACGGCCAGTACAACCGGGGCAATGCGCTGGCGCGTGCCGGTCGCCTGCAGGAGGCGATCCAGGCCTACGATGCGGCGCTGGCGCGCGACCCGAACAATCGCGATGCCCGGCACAATCGCGAACTGGTGGCCAAGGCCCTGCAGAAGCAGCCGCCCAAGCCGCCATCCACCTCGGGCCAGGGCCAGCAGGGAAACACGAGCCAGAACAGTCCGAAACAGGGTGACCAGGGCCAGCAGAAACAGAACTCCGGCTCGCAGAACGGCGAGACGTCGAAGCCGTCATCGAACAATACGGCGCAAGCGGGCAAGCCGGGGCAGCCCCCGGCCGGCGGCAGCCAGACCCGGCCGGCCGGACAAGGCCAGCCGCAGCAAGGACAGTCCCCGCCCGGTCAGCAGCAAGCCGGCCCAGCCAGCCAGCCGCCCGATCGCCGCAACGCGGATGCGAACGGTTCACAACAGGAACAGGCAGCGAACGCCGCCGCCCAGGCCCGTAGCGATGCCGAAGCCGGACTGGCCAAGCCGCAAGCGGCTCAAGCGCCACAGGCCGCGACCAACCCGCCCAGCGAGCGCCAGCTCGCCGAGGAACAATGGCTGCGCCGCATTCCTGACGACCCGGGTGGCCTGCTGCGGCGCAAATTCATGATCGAACATCTCATCCGACAGCAAGGGACGCAACCATGAATACCCCATGCCGCCTCTTCGTTTTTGCCGCACTCTGCGGTGTCAGTCTGACCGCATCCGCGGCAGTGAGTGCCTGGCTCGACCCGACCCAGGTCGGATCGGGTGAAGCCGTTCAGCTCGTCCTCAAGCACGACGGCGAGACCGGCAAGCAGCCCGACCTCGGCCCGCTCAAGCAGGATTTCGACGTGCTCGGCCGCAGTACGGGCTCCAGTATCCAGATCGTCAACGGCAAGATGTCGGCGCAGACCGAAATCAGCCTGACGCTGATGCCGAAGCATGGCGGCACGCTGCAGGTGCCGCCGCTGAAGTGGGATGGCGAGACGTCGCCCGCCCTCACCTTGACCGTAGGTGGAAACGCGGCCGCCGCCCAGCCCGGCAACGTCCCGGTGCCCGCCAGCGGCTCGGCGCACGTCTTCCTCACTGCGACACTCGACCAGAAGCAGCCCTATGTCCAGGCTGCCGACACCCTGACGGTACGCCTCTATACCGACCAGCCGCTCTTTCAGGCCAGCCTCGAACTTCAACCGAGCAACGATGTGCTGGTGCAGCAGCTGGGACAGGACAGCCAGACCAGCGCTACGCGCGACGGCCGCAGCTATCGGGTGATCGAGCGCAAATATCTGCTGTTCCCGCAGCGCAGCGGCAAGATCCACCTTGATGGCCCGGTGCTGAACGCCGAGGTGCAGGACGACCGCGGCGGCAACGATCCGTTCGGTACGAACGCCTTTTTCGGTAACGTATTCGGTCGCAACCCGTTCGCGGGCATGATGAATGCCACCCGGCCGTTGCGGGTCCGGGCCGACCCGCTGGTTCTCGACGTGCGCCCGCGTCCCGCGAGCGGCACCGGCCACGACTGGCTGCCCGCGCAGAAAGTGACGCTGGCTGAGACCTGGCAGCCCGACAACGGGCCGCTCCATGTCGGCGACCCCATCACGCGCCACGTGCATCTCAGCGCGCTCGGTCTCACCGCTTCGCAGCTGCCCGACCTGAGCGTGCTGATGCCGCTGCCGGATGGCCTGCGAGCCTATCCCGACCAGGCCAAGCTGGATACTGGCGTGCAGGGCGACGGCGTCGTCGGCACCCGCGACCAGGACATTGCACTGGTCGCCAGCCGTTCGGGTCGTTATCAGATCCCCGCGCTGCATCTGTACTGGTGGGATACCACCCGCAACCAGCAGCGCGAAGTCGAGCTGCCGGCGCGTACCTTGTTTGTCCTTCCCGGTTCCGGCGGTGTCGCTGCCACGACCACGTCCGCAGGCCCGACAGCCGGCACGCCGCTGCTGCCGGCCAGTCCGTCCAAGTCGATCGCCGAACAGATCCGGGCGCCGGCAAACGTTCAAGGGTACTGGCTCAGCCTGGTTCTTGGCGTGCTCTGGCTCGGGACGTTGGCAGCGTGGGGGATCAGCCGCCGGCGCCGTCCGCTGGCGAGCCCGGATGCAAGCAGTCCGACACCGACGGTTGCCGTCGCAGATGCGCGCAAGGCCTTCCGGCAAGCCTGCCACGACGACGATCCGCACGCGGCGCGACGGGCGCTGCTCGACTGGGCGCGTGCCACTTGGCCGCTCGATCCGCCGCTGGGTCTCCAGGCCTTGTCGGACCGACTTGGCGATGCCGCATCGAAAAACTTGCTGAAGCAACTCGACCGGGTCTGTTATGCCGGCGGGGCGTGGACGGGAAAGCCGCTGGCCGAAACGCTCACGCGCCTGGACGGGAACACAAAAGGGAGAACTGCGGCCACGCCGGGATTGGCCGGACTCTACCCCTAGCATTGCTTGCGAATACCGCCTATTGTCCGTTCTTCAGGAATGGTGTGGTTTGAACCTGACCCTTTGTGTGGCTGATGAAGGGGAAGTTGTGTGCAGATAAGCCAAGGAAGCCTGAATGCTTGTAGTATTTAGTTCTCTCAACCAACGAAGGGATATTTATGAACAAATCCGAATTGATCGAAGTCGCCGCAACCGAGGCAGACATCAGCAAGGCCGCAGCTGGCAGAGCACTCGACGCAATCCTTGATGCAGTCGTCAAGGCCGTGGCGAAAGGGGACACCGTGACCCTCGTCGGCTTCGGTACTTTCAAGTCGTCCAAGCGCGCTGCGCGTACTGGCCGCAACCCGCAAACCGGCGCCGAGATCAAGATCGCCGCGTCGACAGTGCCGCGCTTCACCGCAGGTGCAGGCTTCAAGACCGCCGTCGCAGGCAAGAAAGCCGCGAAAAAGAAGTGATGTAACACAAGCGGGGAGGGTACCGCCCATCGTGGTGCCATCCCTGCTATCAATACGGACCGGCGTCTCTCGCCTTCCCGCCCGTGTCATGTGCCCGTCCTTGCCATGACGTCAGCAAGAGCAAGTCTTTACCGTACTCAGTGCGTTCCGGGTCACGCCAAGTCGATTTGCCCCGTACCGATTCTCAGCGAATGTACATCCCGGATGATGCCTGATGTGTCTGAGAGAGGGCAACGGAATGACTGGAAATGAAAACGGCCCGCGAAAAGCGCGAGCCGTTGGAAGTGGTGGCCAGTCTCGGAATCGAACCAAGGACACGCGGATTTTCAATCCGCTGCTCTACCAACTGAGCTAACTGGCCAGTCCGCGGTCATGCGACCACGTTGAGATCAAATGCATGGTGCACAGCCCGACGCATTTGTTTTGCGATGCCAATGCAAACGCCGAAACAGGGAGCAGCCGTTCACATGCGGGGCGCAGTATAAGCGACCCACCCGGTTTTGTGAAGCTGCGGCCGTCGCAGCCTGAAGGTCGATCCCGCTGGGACGCTGTCGGTCCTTGAAGAATTTGGCAATGACTTTGCTTGATGGAACAGGTGTCGTGACCATGTCTCAGTCAGACCATCGCCTCCCGGCGCTGGCACCTGAGCAAGACGGTACTCGGCGAGCTCGCGCCTAAATAGTCCGGCAGGCCCACCCCATCTCCGCCTGCCTGCGCGAAAGGCCGTGAGGCCGGCGATGCAAACCTTGGACGGGAGGGAAGGAGGGGAATTCGCTCCGTCATGGCAGTGAGATTCACAGTCGTCCACTTGGCCATTGCAGACATTCCGGGCCTCAACTGCCCGCGTGGATGAGTGCCTCGGGAACCCAGCCCAACACGAAATACAGTACCCAGAAGCCCAGCACGTAAGCGGCCGCCACGTGCCAGCCTTCGCGGATCCAGCGCCCGGTGTGCTTGGCTTCCGGGAATTCGTTGGTGATGGCGACGCCGGCCGAGGAACCGAACCAGATCATCGAGCCGCCGAAGCCGACGGCGAAGGCGAGCATGCCCCAGTCGTAACCGCCCTGGTCGAGCGCGAGCTTGGTGAGCGGAATGTTGTCGAACACGGCCGACACGAAGCCAAGACCGAAGGTGGTATGCACCGAGGCTGCAGGCAGTTTGTCAACAGGCATCAGGCTGGCGGCGGTGACGAGGAAGATCAGGAACAGGCTGCCCTTGAGTGCGTGGAACGCTTCGCGCCAGGGCACCGGACGGATCAGCGCGCCGAGCAGGATGGCCGCCCACACGCCGACCGCGGGAAGCCCGAGGATCACGTTGGCCGCGATGGCGCCGCCGATGATGAGCCCGACCACGCCCAGCCGCATCCAGTCGACCGTGTGGTCGCGCGGCCAGTCCTTGCGGATGGGCTGATAGGCATGCTGCTTGTGGGCGGCGACGAAGGCCGAGAAGGCGACGGCGACGATCGAGGCGATGAAGGCGTCGGCGACGTGGATGGCGGGCACGCCGGCGATCCACATCATGGTGGTGGTGGTGTCGCCCACCACCGAGCCGGCGCCGCCGGCGTTGGAGGCGGCGACGATGGCGGCGAGGTAGCCCACCATGACCTTGCCCTGGAAGACGCGCCGTGCGATGACGCCGCCGATCATGGCGGCGGCGATGTTGTCGAGAAAGCTGGAGATCACCGCCACCAGCACCAGCAGCAGGAAGCCGCCGCGCCAGTCGTCGGGCAACCAGTGCGGCAGCAGGTCGGGGACGTGCGATTCCTCGAACACCTTGGCGAGGATGGCGAAGCCGAGCAGCAGGCCCAGCAGGTTGAGCAGCAGCGGTGCTTCGTGTCCGAGGTGGGGCAGCAGCGGGTAGCCCAGCTCCGAGACCTTGTAGAGCGCGATGACCACGAGTCCCGTCAGGGCGATCTCGAAGTTGCGCTGGTGCATGAGGGCCACGCCCAGCAGGGTCAGGGCGAAGAAGAAGAACTCGACGGGAAAGGGCAGCATGGCGAGATGGTCGTTTATTGGAAAGGCGGGGCACCAAGACTCCGCGCTGCGATTCTATGCGCTATAGGGTGCGCGCATCCAATCCGTGCGCAGTTTGATCGCCTGCTCGCGCAAACACGGCAAGCCTGCATCAAGGCCGCCGGCCAGCATGGCGGGATGGGGCGGGGGAAGAGAATGGGTGTTTCCTGCGGGTTCGATCGGGATCATCATGAATCCCGCAACGATGGATCCTGTTACCGGTCTACTTTTTTCCATACCGTAATATTGGAAGCAAGGCATTCTCAAGACCGGCAGGAATCACCAGGATAGATAGCCATGGCTGCCGTCCCTGATATTCATTAATGAAGTGAGACCGAACATTTCCATCAAGCGCTTCGGCAGGAGTTCCCTTTGCTACGCCCCTCTCTATTTCTGATCGGTTCCGCAGCACTCGTGCTGTTGCTGGTGCTCTCCGGTATCCACCCCTTCGATCGCACGACCTGGGTGCTCGAAATCTTTCCCGTCCTGATCGCGCTGCCCGTGCTCTGGGCGACTCATCGTCGCTTCCCCTTGACCTCTCTCCTTTACAGCCTGATTTTCGTGCATGCCCTGGTCCTCATGGTCGGCGGCAAGTATTCCTATGCCCGGGTGCCCCTCGGATTCGAGATCGAAGGCTTGTTGCATCTGGGCCGAAATCCCTACGACAAGATCGGCCATTTCTTCCAGGGTTTCGTGCCGGCCCTGATTGCGCGCGAGATATTGATTCGCGGCGAATTTGTCCGTGGCAGGAAAATGCTGGCCTTCCTGTCCGTATGCGTTGTGCTCGCCATCAGTGCGAGCTACGAACTCATCGAATGGGCATCGGCCGTCGCGCTCGGACAGGGGGCCGACGAGTTCCTCGGGACGCAGGGAGACTCTTGGGATACCCAGTCCGACATGCTGTTTGCGCTTATCGGAGGCATTATGGCGATGCTGTTTCTCTCGCGCATTCATGACAGGCAGATCCGTCGTTTGCGCATCGTGACGCCGCCAGCCGGACCGGCAGTCCACCGCAGCCGCGCAGCTGGTTCTGAACCCTGATGATCTCCGCCCACGCCCAAATACTCTGTGACCTGCTGCGCACACAGGAGGTCGCCGCCCTCGGCACGCTGCACCAGGGCCGTCCCTATGTGTCCATGGTGCCCTTCGCCATGCTGCCTGGCGGAACGGATTTCATCATCCATGTCAGCCAGCTCGCGGCCCATACCAAGGACATGCTGACGAGTCCGCCGGTGAGTCTGCTGGTGATCGCACCGCCCGTGCCCGGGGTGATGGCGCAGGAACAGGCGCGCATTACGGTGCAGGGCGAAGCGGTACAACGGGTTGCCGGCACGTCTGGGCATGCCGCCGCGAAGGCGGCTTATCTGGCGCGCTTCCCGCAGAGCGAACCGATGTTCGGTTTTTCCGACTTCTCGCTGTTCGTCATCGTGCCGGACACGATTCGTTTCGTCGGCGGGTTTGCGCAGGCAACGACGATTTCACGGGAAACGCTGGCCGAGGTCCTGGGCCAGGGCGCGCCGCGCTGAAAGCGCGTTTTCGCGTCGCAGCTGGCCCGCCATCGCATACAGTAGGGAGGGCATGCCGGGCAGTGTCGGTGTGCTATGTTGAACGAGGAGGTGTCCACCATGCAAAACGCTCATCCGAATTCTCATTCGACCGTCAAATCCGTACGCGCGGCACTGGAGCGCGAATCGCGCATCGATCTGCATCGCTGGCCCGTCAGCATCGAGTTGACCACCGATGATGCGCTGGTTCTGGAGGGCGAAGTCGGGAGCGTTGCCGCCAAGAAACGGGCGCTGGAGATAGCGGGATCGTGGCACAACGTGCGCGGCGTGGTCGACCGCCTGCATGTGGCGCCTTCCGAACGCAAGGGCGACGGTGCGATGCTGGATAGCCTGACCGCTTCGTTGCTCGGTGCGGCTGAATTGAAGAACTGCACGCTGCGTGCGGTGAAGAAAGGGGGCGCCCGGATGGTGCAGGAATCGGGTGGCGAAGATTCCAGCGGCGATATCCTGGTTTCGGTGAAAGCGGGGATCGTGACCCTTGATGGCTGGGTGCTCAGCCTGTCGCACAAGCGCATGGCAGGCGTGCTGGCGTGGTGGACGCCCGGTTGTCGCGACGTCGTCGACTGCCTGGAGGTGCTCCCGCCGGAACAGGACAACGACGACGAAGTCAGCGACGCGTTGTCGCTGGTGCTGGAACTGGATCCCCTGATTCCCCACCCGGAACAGATCCATGTCCAGACGCGCAATTACGTCGTCACGCTGGAAGGCCTGGTCAATACGGAGACAGAGAAAACCCGGGCCGAGCAGGATGCCTGGTGTCTGTTTGCCGTGGACAAGGTGGTCAACCGGCTCACCGTCGGGGGATAACAACGGCAAGCATGGTGACGTGCCCCCGGCCCGGTCAGGCGCGCGGCGACCCGGATTTTCAGGGGATGTTCATCGGCCGCATCAATACGTCGGGCAGTACGGTCCAGGCGGGGTCAGTCGATCATCACAATGCATACATGGAAGCTGCGCTCGACCTCATGACGGCCGATTGGGAATGTGACGCTACCGCTTGTATGGCGGAGTGGTTGCAAGTGGCCCAAGGATGAGTGAGCATGCGGTTTCTGGCTCATACGCAAAACTGGATAACGCATGGATGACTGGTTTGTCTGGCTTGCCCGCTTGATGTTCGTCGGCATTTTTCCCTTGGGTATCGGCATGCTTTTCCGCGCCTGGTCCATCGCGGTGCGCGGGGATTATCGCTACGTGGCGGATTGGCGCGGCCGGTCGATTCAGGAGGGGAAACGCTGGGCTCCTGTCGTCCTGGGCATCAATGGACTGTGCGGGGCGGGGCTGCTTGTGGTGGGGGTGCTGGTCCTGCTGATCGGTCTGCCGTTTGCAATCTGGTCGGGACTGACGGCATTCATTATCTGGAGCTATTATTTTTCCCTGCAGGTTGTTGTGCAGCGCGCCAGGAGTCAGCGCGCGATCGCCTGACCTGCCTGAAAGCGCATCGGGGCTTTCCGGGGAATGGTTTGAATTGACTATCGCCGACCAGCCGGATGGGCTATACCGTTGCAAAGGTGTAGTAGAGTGCGCGAAATAACATATAAACCCAAGCAAGTCCCAACTTGTTCATAAATCACAGCCACCAGCGGAGGAGAACTGTCGATGTCCAAACCACAAGACTTTGATGCAAAAGCGTACTGGAGTGCAACACTCCGGCTACTTGTCATAACACTCGTTATCTGGTTCGTTGTTTCGTTCGGTGCCGGCATCCTGTTCCGCGATGCGCTCGACGGCATTCACCTCGGCGGTTATCCCCTGGGCTTCTGGTTTGCCCAGCAGGGTTCCATCTTCGTCTTCGTCGGCCTGATCTTCTGGTATGCCAAGCGCATGGACAAGATCGACCGCGAGCATGATGTCCACGAAGAATAAGCACAACACCGAGGAGATAGCACAATGGATCTGAAAACCCTGACTTTCGTCGTGGTGGGCCTGTCGTTCGCCCTCTACATCGGCATCGCCATCTGGGCGCGCGCTGGCACCACCAAGGAGTTCTACATCGCCGGTGGCGGCGTTCACCCGATCATCAACGGCATGGCGACCGGCGCTGACTGGATGTCCGCCGCCTCCTTCATCTCCATGGCCGGCCTGATCGCCTTCCTTGGCTATGGCGGCTCGGTCTACCTGATGGGCTGGACGGGTGGCTACGTGCTGCTGGCCGTATTGCTTGCCCCGTACCTGCGCAAGTTCGGCAAGTTCACCGTGCCCGAGTTCATCGGCGACCGGTATTACTCGCAGACGGCACGGATCGTCGCGGTGATCTGCCTGATCTTCATTTCCTTTACCTACGTCGCGGGCCAGATGCGCGGCGTCGGCATCGTGTTCTCCCGCTTCCTCGAAGTGGACATCACGACCGGCCTGATCATCGGCATGGGGCTGGTGTTCTTCTACGCTGTGCTCGGCGGCATGAAGGGTATCACCTACACCCAGGTGGCGCAGTACTGCGTGCTGATCTTTGCCTACACCATTCCGGCCGTGTTCATCTCGCTGCAGATCTCGGGCAACGTGTTCCCGCAGTTGGGACTGGGCGGTCACATGGGCGACATGTACTTCCTCGACAAGTTGAACAAGACGGTCACCGATCTCGGTTTCTCCGCCTACACGACCGGTAGCAAGACCATGATCGACGTGTTCTGCATCACCCTGGCCCTGATGGCCGGCACGGCGGGTCTGCCCCACGTGATCGTGCGTTTCTTCACGGTGCCGAAGGTGCATGATGCCCGTCTGTCGGCCGGCTGGGCGCTGGTCTTCATCGCCATTCTCTATACCACCGCTCCGGCGGTGGGCGCCATGGCCCGCTACAACCTGCATGCCACGGTGAACACCGCGGTGGCCACCGGCGGTGACAAGTTCGCCCCCGACGCCAGCATCGTCGGCGAGACCCGCCCCGAGTGGATGAAGCGCTGGGAAAAGACCGGTCTCATCATGTGGGACGACAAGAACGGCGACGGTCGCATCCAGTACTACAACGACAAGAGCAAGAACCCTGAGGTCTTGGCCAGGGCAGAGGCCGCCGGCTGGAAGGGCAACGAGCTCGGCTCCAAGAAGGATGGCAAGTTCGTCGGCACCGTCGACAACGACATCATGGTGCTGGCCAACCCGGAAATCGCCCACCTGCCCAATTGGGTGATCGCCTTGATCGCCGCCGGCGGGATCGCGGCCGCGCTCTCGACCGCCGCCGGCCTGTTGCTGGTGATCTCCGCCGCCATTTCGCACGACCTGATGAAGGGGGTGTTCGCCAAGGACATTTCCGAGAAGGGCGAACTGATGGCGGGCCGTGTCGCTGCCGCCGTCGCGGTGCTCGTGGCCGGCTACCTCGGCTACAACCCACCGGGCTTCGTCGCGCAGGTGGTGGCGTTCGCCTTCGGTCTGGCCTGCGCGTCGCTTTTCCCGACCATCGTCATGGGCATCTTCAGCAAGTCGATGAACCGCGGTGGCGCCATCGCCGGCATGCTGACCGGCCTGGTGTTCACCCTGGCCTACATCATCTACTTCAAGCGCGATGTGCTGCTGGGCATGCCCAAGGTGCCCGATTCCGACTGGTTGTTCGGCATCTCGCCGGAGGGCATCGGCGTCGTCGGCATGATCCTCAACTTCACGGTGTCCTACGTGGTGATGAAGTTGACGCCCGCGTGTCCGGATCACATCCAGCACCTGGTCGAAGGCATCCGCTACCCGCGGGGTGCCGGTACGGCTCAGGCTCACTGAACCCATAACGGGTGAAATGGCAAGGCCCCCGCTGCGGCGGGGGCCTTTGTTTTTGCATGGTCGTCAGACCGACAGGGTTTGCCGCCTGTGTTCCTGTTCCAGCCGCTTCAAGCCCCCAAAACTGGCCATCCCGCGCGGCGCCAGGCCAGGGCGCAACGCCAGCAGCAGTTCGGCCGTGGACAGGGCATCGGCCAGGGCATTGTGACGGGCGTAATTGCCGATCCCGAACCGGCCCATCCAGTCATCCAGCGTGCGATAGCGCCGGGCAAACTGTGGGTGCAGCGCGGGCGCCACATATGCCAGGTCGGCCCAGGCATGCCGGAAATCGAGCCCAAGGAAGGTGCGCATGGCCCGGCCGATCATCGACTCGTCGAACGCGACGTGAAAGGCAATGAGAGGATCCTTGCCCAGGTATTCGAGAAAGGCGAGCAGGGCATCGGCAGCCGGCATGCCCTCCCGCTGGGCGGTGCCACCGATTCCATGGATCAGGATGTTGTCCTTTTCGCTGACCTGCGCCTGTTGCAATACGATTTCGAAACTGTCGTCCAGCCGGATGCGTCCGTTCGCCACCGCGACCGCGCCAATCGCGATCAGGCGATCGCGGCTGATATTGAGCCCGCTACTTTCCACGTCCACCACCACGTAGCGGCTTTCATTGAAAGGCGTGTTTTGACGCGGCGGCGGCAGCGCCTGCCAGGCAGCCAGGCGCTGCATTTGTGGCGAGGTCAGGTCCGGCTTTCTGCCGACGAGCCGATCCAGCAGCCAGCTCATACCTGGAAGTCCAGGCCCAGCTTGGTCTGCAGCTTGCGCGCCTGGCGAAAGGCTTCCTTGAGAATGCGCTGGTCGAGGTTGTTGAGCGTGTCGGGATCCACCCGGTTGGTAAGCGTTGTGCCCTGCTCGCTTTGCACGTGATGCAGGCGCAGGCGCAGCAATTGAATGAACAGGAAGGCCTGGCAGTAGGCGTCGACGTCGCGCGTGCTGATATTCAAGGGAAGGGCGATCTCGCGCAGGCGCTGCAGCGTGTTGGTGTGCGTGCCGCCGGTCGCCAGGCTGAAAATGCGCGCGGCATCGACGAAAGGGGTGATGCCGTTCATCTTGAGATCGATGGTGTGATCGTCACCCGTTACGAAATCGCGCACCATGCCGAGGGGCGGTCGGTTGCGCAAGGCATTGACGGCAAGCTGGTGGAGGAAGCGCGAGTTCTTCGGTGCGGCTGCCTGCAGCCATTCACGCAGCGCCGTCCCCAGGTGGGTCGCACCGTAGAGCGGACGGAAGTCGAAGAAGATGGTCGAGTGCAGCAGATCCATCGGGGCGCCGTGGTAGATCCATTTGTCGAACGTGGTCTGCCATTCATCGAGCGACAGGCACCATTTCGGGTTCGACGCCATGACGTCGCCGCCGCACAGCGGAAACCCGCACTCCGCGAGGGCGAGATTGATGCGTTTGGCAAAGGGCAGCAGCACCGCACGCAACGCGGCGGGGTCCTGGTTGTCCTTGAGCGCGAAGATGATGCCATTGTCCTGGTCCGTGTTCAGCGTCTGCTCGAAGCGACCTTCGGAGCCTAGCGCCAGCCAGCAGAATTCGATGCCTCGAGCCGGGCTCTCCTGCAACTCCAGTTCGATGATGCGTGTAGTCAGCAGGTCATTGAGCGTCGTGATGATCTGGGTCAGCTGCTCGGCGGCCACGCCCTGGGCCAACATGTTGCGGGCAAGCTGCTGGATGTCGCGCGCGCATTGCTTGAGCAACGCAAGATCGGGTGCATGGCGGATGGCCGTGCTGATCCGGCTCAGCCCGACGCGCTGCAGGCTGAACAAGTCCTTTTCCGATATCACGCCGGTCAGACGGCCGCTGTCGGTTACCAGCACATGACGAATACCCTGTTTGGCCATGGCGAGGGCAGCCTCATGGGCGGCGGCATGGGGCGGCAGGGTGATGAGATTCGTACTCATGATGCGGATGACGGGTTCGTCGAGATCCATTCCGGCCAGGGCCACGCGGCTCAGCACGTCGTGCAAGGTAAGGATCCCCTTGGGAACACGGGATTCCACGGCAACCATGGCGCCCACGCCGTGGTCCTCCATGCGCTGCAGCGCCTGCCGGATGGACGTGTCCGGGGCGCAGGTCACCGGCTCGCGCCGGATGACGGACGCGAGACTGCTGCTCATCGACTGCTGCTCCGAACTGGCCTTGGAGTAGCCCGCCTGGATCAGGTGTTTCGACTGCTCGAGCAGATTGGCGATGCGGCGGGTGCAGAAATCGTGGAAGGCTGCGCTCAGGCGGGTCAGCTGCAGGAAATCCCCGGCCGGCAAGGCATAGCAAAAGACATCGCTGCTGGCGCGGTAGACGCTGGTGACGGGGCGATCGGCGAGCAGTGCGCCCAGCGGGAAGCACTCGCCCTCGTGCAGTTCCAGCCAGGCACTGTCCTCCTGCGTTTGTGCGATGCCCTGCTCGCCCTGCACGATGCCTTGTTTGATGATGAGGAAAGGGACCGGGTCGGTCTGTCCGGGCGAGAGGATCACTTCGCCCTTTGCAAAATAGCCCAGCGTCAGTTTCCGGGCCATCCACAGCAGGTGTTCACGGGCCATCTGGTCAAACGGCGCAAACTGGCCCAGGTGCTCAACGGTCGCCTGAATCAGTGAATTGGCAGCCTCCGACATCGTTTTTCCTCGGCGTGTCTTCTGGTTCGTGGCCCATTATCGTCAGGTGCCGGCGGATTCCGCAAGGCGAGTTATCGGGCAGGCAACGGCCGCCCATAAAAAAGCGGTGGGCAATTGCCACCGCTTCAAAGGCTGCTGAAACGATTTAATTTGCGCGTTTACGCATGAGGCGAGTAAGTACCAGCCCCGTGCCCAGCAGCAGCAGCGATCCCGGTTCGGGTACGGAGTTTCCGCCCCCGCCAATCGGTGCGAAGCGGTCTTCCAGCGTCCAGCTGAGAACGTCGTGATTGGCGTATGCCGCACCGGTGCCAGACGTAAAGCCGACGAAAGCATTGGTGGTGCCCAGGTCACTCGCCAGATTGCGCGTCAGCGACAGAATGGCGCTGGTGGGGCGTACAGCGGAACGGCCCAGGCGGGCTTCCAGCAGATTGGTGCTGCCGTCGTAGTCGATCCATGCATTCCAGATGTCGCCATCGTTCATGTCGGCTTCGGTCACTTCGGCAAGGGCGATCGAATTGACGCTGCCGTTGACATCGACGCCGATGTGGTTGCTGCTGTTGTTGTCGCCGGTGCCATTGTTCCATGTGTCGAATTCAATGCCGACGCTGTTGTTGATGCCGGCATAGCCAATGCCGCCGCCAGCCCCGCCGACGTTGTTGCCGACGGTCTGTACCACGAACACCAGGCCGTCGGCGCCGCATCCTTGACCATCGCAGGCGCCGCCGGGATTGGTGAAGCGAAACTGGAAGAAGGTGCTGAATGAGGCGTTGGAGGCAAGGGAAACCGTGCTGGTCGAGAAGGCGCTGCCCGACTCGCCATAATTCGCGGGCGTCAGCCGCAGTACGTTGCCGACCTGAGCGGCATTGCCGTTGAGTGTGAGACCGGCCACGCTGGAAAAATCCGGGTAGCTGATCACTGCAGCACCGGCCTGCCCCGCTAGGGTGAGGATGCAGGCGGCAACAGCAAGCTGTTTGATCGTTTTCATTCATTTCTCCCTTGTTGGATGTTCCCCATCGCACAGCAAATACCGGGCCATCAGATGATTTGATCTTTGATTCATCTGGTTAATCAATGGCTTGTTGCATTTTCCCGTGAGGTGTTTGCATCAGGCATGGGGCATTTGATACTGGAACGTAAAAAACGCCGACAGATGCCGATTGCCAAGAGGGTTTGCCGGATAAAAAAAGCCCCGCCGAAGCGGGGCTTTGGAACTGCTTGAAAACCCGAAACGGGTTAAACGGGCAGGCGTTTGCTTTTCTTACATCATGCCGCCCATGCCACCCATGCCGCCCATGTCGGCGCCGCCCATCGGCATGGCCGGCTTGTCTTCCGGCAAGTCGGCGACCATGCAGTCGGTGGTCAGCATCAGGCCGGCGATCGACGCGGCGTTCTGCAGCGCGGTGCGGGTGACCTTGGTGGGGTCGAGCACGCCCATCGCCACCATGTCGCCGTACTCGCTGGTGCCGGCGTTGTAGCCGAAGTTGCCGGTGCCTTCGAGCACCTTGTTGACCACGACCGAGGGCTCGTCGCCGCAGTTCTTGACGATCTGGCGCAGCGGTTCCTCGATGGCACGCAGCACGATCTTCACGCCGGCGTCCTGGTCGTGGTTGTCGCCCTTGACGGCAGCGGCCGCGGCCTTGGCGCGCAGCAGTGCGACGCCGCCGCCGGGGACGATGCCTTCTTCAACGGCGGCACGCGTGGCGTGCAGCGCGTCTTCCACGCGGGCCTTCTTCTCCTTCATCTCGACTTCGGTGGCGGCGCCAACCTTGATCACTGCGACACCGCCGGCCAGCTTGGCCTTGCGTTCCTGCAGTTTCTCGCGGTCGTAGTCGCTGGTGACTTCGTCGATCTGCTTGTTGATCTGGGCGATGCGGCCCTTGATCGCGTTGGCATCGCCGGCACCGTCGATGATGGTGGTGTTTTCCTTGCCGACTTCGATGCGCTTGGCGCGGCCGAGGTCCTGCAGGGTGGCCTTCTCGAGCGACAGGCCGACTTCCTCGGCGATCACGGTGCCGCCGGTGAGGATGGCCATGTCTTCCAGCATCGCTTTGCGACGGTCGCCGAAGCCCGGAGCCTTGACGGCGCAGGTCTTGAGGATGCCGCGGATGTTGTTGACCACCAGGGTGGCGAGCGCCTCGCCGTCGACGTCTTCGGCGACGATCATCAGCGGCTTGCCGGCCTTGGCCACTTGCTCCAGTACGGGCAGCAGGTCACGGATGTTGGAGATTTTCTTGTCGAACAGCAGGATGAAGGGATCTTCCATGATCGCCATCTGCTTGTCGGGGTTGTTGATGAAGTAGGGCGATAGGTAGCCGCGGTCGAACTGCATGCCTTCGACGACGTCGAGTTCGTTTTCCAGGCCCGAGCTGTCTTCAACGGTGATGACGCCTTCCTTGCCGACCTTGTCCATCGCGGCGGCGATGATGTCGCCGATCGAGGAGTCGGAGTTGGCCGAGATCGAGCCGACCTGGGCGATTTCCTTGGAGGTCTTGCAGGGCTGGGAAATCTTCTTCAGTTCGGCGGTGATGGCGATCACGGCCTTGTCGATGCCGCGCTTCAGATCCATCGGGTTCATGCCGGCGGCGACGAACTTCATGCCTTCGTTGACGATGGATTGCGCCAGCACGGTGGCGGTGGTGGTGCCGTCACCCGCGACATCGGAGGTCTTGGAAGCGACTTCCTTGACCATCTGCGCGCCCATGTTCTCCAGCTTGTCCTTCAGCTCGATTTCCTTGGCGACCGACACACCGTCCTTGGTCACGGTGGGGGCGCCGTAGGAACGGTCAAGCACCACGTTGCGGCCTTTCGGACCCAGGGTCACTTTGACGGCGTCAGCCAGGACATTGACACCAGCCACCATGCGGTGACGCGCAGAATCGCCAAAACGTACGTCTTTTGCAGCCATGCTTTAACTCCTAAATTGAATTCGGTTGGATTGCGTGTAAGCGGATGATTACTGCTCGACCACGCCCATGATGTCTTCTTCGCGCATCACCAGCAGTTCGTCGCCTTCGACCTTGACAGTCTGGCCAGCGTATTTGCCGAACAGCACGCGGTCGCCGACTTTCACGTCCAGCGGAATCAGCTTGCCCTGGTCGTCTTTCTTGCCTGCGCCGACGGCGATCACTTCACCCTGGTCGGGCTTCTCGGTCGCGGTGTCGGGGATCACAATCCCGGAAGCGGTCTTGCGCTCTTCTTCCATGCGCTTGACAATCACTCGGTCGTGCAGAGGACGGATTTTCATTGCAAAGTCTCCATTGGGGTACGTTGATATAAGGCAGCCGGAGCTGCCCGAAAAATGAGGAAGCGGCGAAGGTGTTGTTAGCACTCGTCGCCGTTGAGTGCTAATAGTAGAGGCGCAGAGTTTCAATTTCAAGTCCATGGACGATTGTCGGTCGCCATTAGAGTTGATAGTTTTGCCAATAAACTTGATAGCCCGGCCACTGCGGCGAAGCCACTTGGTGCGATGGCGCTCACTAACGTGCATAAAAATCAATCAGATACGGCTAGGGTGGCTGTGGCGGTCACCTGACAAATTCCTCGCTTGCTTTCGACATGCGTACGGATGTCCTGAATTCGGATCTGTACCCCGAGTGGCTCCAACCTCGCCTCTGAGGACGCGAGGGATGCGTTTTGCTTGATCATTGGCCTTGTAGCCTGCTTGCGCGACTGCGGGTGCCCCAGAGCCGCGTGATAAGTCGGCTATATGACATGGGAGCGATCGAACGCTTGGGGAGTGGGCGTAGCGTCCGGTGGCAAGGCAAAACGAATGTTCGACTAAGCGACTGACAAGTTCAGAGATTGCCTCTTGTGAATACCACAGGCCAAATCGAGAAGCGCACCCAGGCCCGTGTCGTCGCCCTGTTCCGCGACCGGCTGGCCTACCATTACTTGGGCAACTGGATCGACCGCTCGGCTAACACCAACATCGAGCAGGAGCTACTGTGCACCTACGCGCTTTTGTCGATTTCCGGCTGGCGCGCGTCAGCCCGGATCCGTAGTGGGACCATGACTGGGCGAACATCTGTATGGAGCGCCGTCGTTCCCGATGAATCCAGACGATGCGCGAGCGGCGGCTTGACAGTCTCCGCCTGATCGCCTACCTTCCCGGCCATGTTTGCTTTTGATTGCCCCGTCTACACGCATGCCGCCCGCCAAACCCTGATGGCAGGCATGCACTCGCACGGCCTCAAGTTGACAAGCGTCATGGGCACTTGCCCGCCGGACGCAGATACTTAAGCCCGGCGATACCCCACCCTCATCTCATTTGCGCAAACACATATCGCCGGGCCTAAGCCAGGCGCGATAGTGGCCGTCCCTTTGCCGGGTCGGCCGCGCTTTTGGGAATCACCATGCATACGTACATCCCTGTCAGGCCCATGCTTGACGCACCCAGCTTCGTCCATCTTTCCTGGCTGGAGCAAGACCCGCGCCAAGCGGCTATCCGTGACCGCCGGCCCCTCTCTGGGCGACTTTTCAGTCTGTTGCGGCGTATAGGCCACCGCTTTTTCGATGAGGCCGGCTCGCCATGGATCTGACCAAGAACTTCGTAAAAGCCAAGCGCCCCTGTGCCGAGGGTTTTCGCTGGTTTCTCCGCACCCACCAGAACGGCGGTGATTACCAGCCGTTGCTCGATGCCCTCGTTAGAGACGGAAGGGTTGACGACGCCTGCTGGCTGCTGACCCAGTTCGGTCCCACGGATGCGGTTCTGTCCGTGAATGCGATCGATGCGCAGGCCATCGTGTTCGCTGGCACCCTGGAGGTGCGCGGCAACATCGAGGTCGATTCGATCCTACGTGCGGGTGGGTCGATCCGGGCCGGCGGCGGGATTCGCGCTGGCCAGTCCATCATCGCAGGCGAGGATGTCCGGGCTGACGGCAACATCCGTTCGGGCGGAACGCTCGACGCCGGCGGAGACATCAAGGCTGGCTGGGGCATCGAGGCCGAAGGCGCGCTGCAATGTGGTGGCAACCTGCGTGTCGAGTGGGATCTGTCCTGCGGCGGCCTGCTGACGGTGGGCGGCAATGCCTACATCGGCCAGGACGTGGTTGCCAAGGGTGCCGTCCAGTGCAGCAAGAGCCTGCGAACCGGCGGCTTCATCACCGGCGCCAGTTCGATCCGTGCTACCCATGGCATAGAGGCCGGCACGACTATTCATTGCCAGGAACACCTGGAAGCAGGTTGGGGCATCAAGGCACTCGGCGCCATCGTCGCCGGCGGGGCGATCAAAGCTGGCGAAAGCCTGCAGACCGAAGCGACGATCCGTGCTGGCGACGGCTACGGCATCTACGCCGGCCTCAACGTATCGGTGGAGGTGTGGGAAGCCAGCGCGTGGGTACGCGCGCGGGAACTGCCGAACCGGCTGTTCAGCGGCCATTGGCAAGCACCGGCCACGTCCTGAGCGACGCAGCTTTTCCTTGTCGTTCCCATACTCTTGCAGGAGTTTGCCATGCGGGTCTTGAATTTCTCCCCCTTCTTTTCGCCGGGGGCCGCCGCGCTGCCGACGCAGCTGCGCATCGATGTCGAACTCCCTGAAAACGGGCTCGATGAGCCTTCAATCGAAAGAACCGTCATGGCCGCGGCCATGACGGGCTTTCATTCTTGCTGCCAAATGAGGTCAAGATGAACACACCTTTCATTTCTCTGTGTCCCGAGATCACTCGGGAAAACGCGCTGACGCTGATTGACTGGTTGGAGGATGAGGACATCACCCGCTACCTGAGCGATTCCCGCCATGTCTCCCGCTTGATCGAGCAGATCATCGGTCGGGTCCAGTTGCCAATCCTGACCCATCTTTTCAACCAGGGCGGCCGGTTCTTCATGGCCTACGACCAGCATGACGTACCGGTGGGCTTCGTGCGTCTCGCCAAGGCGGGCCCGGACTGCGAAATGGTCCTGGTCATCGGTGACCGCGAAAACTGGGGCCGCAAGCTCGGTGCCAGCGCCATCCGCGAAGGCATGAAGCTCGCTTTCTTCGAGATGCGGGCCGAGAAGCTCATCGCCAAAATCCACCCGGACAACGTGCGATCGTTGAATGCTTTCCTGCGTAGCGGCTTCTTGCTGGAAAGCGAAACGCCGGCGATGAAGTCCCTGGTCATGAACTCAACGCGCTATCTCCGGCTCTTGCGCGAACGCCCTCCGGTTCACACCGCCGACATCTACATCACCGAGATCGACAAGGCCCGGCTCAGGAGTCTGGTCGACCTCGAACAGGGCTCGAGTATTTTCGAGCTTGAGCATGAGATCGAGCGAGCCATCGTCGTCGATCCAAAGAAAGTGGCGGAGGATGTCGTCACGATGAACTCCAGGGCCTTGCTGAAGGTGGACGACGAGGAGGTGGAAGTTGCGCTGGTTTACCCAGAGGATGCGGACGATCATGCCGGGAAACTATCGGTTTGCTCCGGCATCGGCACCGCGATCCTGGGCTACAAGGAGGGCGATGCCTTCAGCTGGCGGATTCCGAACCGAACCTGCCATATCCGGATTGGAAAAGTGCTTTATCAGCCGGAGGCCGCGGGTGATTTCCACCTGTAGGTCTGCACGCTACGCATCCGCCGCAGATCGCGCATGGGCGCTCCGGCCGCCTGCGATTCGGCGGTCGCTCCTCTCCACAACCGACCGATTGCTGCTGAAAGCTGACCTTCAGGCCCGCGCGATACACCGCCTGTATTGGGTCGGGTCCTGCCGCGGGGGAAATCAGAACGCGTACGTTCGGGGAATTTCCTGTCCTATGTCCGGTAACGACCACATAGCAGAAGTAGAAGGCCAAATCTCCAGCGGCAGCTTCGGCCGAACTGCTGCCGGCTAAAGGGCTCACCCGGAGTGTCCACTCGGCTAGAATTGGTGCCCCTTATTCGCAATATCCTTTTTAATGCCGAAAACCCTGACGACTGTCGGAATTAACGTCAATTTCTCTGATGTTGGGAATGGCGATAGTCGTCGGAACCCCTTGAGAGAGATGCAAGTGGACTATCGAATCCAATGGCGGCCGACAACGATCTTTTAAGCCGTACCCGCGCTGCCGTCTGGCACCCCTGCACCCAGATGAAACAGCTGGAAGCCGCCCTGCCGCTGCCGATTGCGCGCGGCGAAGGGGTGTGGCTGGTCGACACCGACGGGCGGCGCTATCTCGACGCGATTTCGAGCTGGTGGGTCAATCTGTTCGGCCACTGCAATCCGCGCATCAATGCCGCTATCATCGACCAGCTCGGCAGGATCGAGCATGTGATGCTGGCCGGCGCCACCCACGAACCGGTCGTGGCGCTCTCGGAGCGGTTGGCCAAGCTGACCGGGCTGGGCCACGCGTTCTATGGCTCGGATGGCGCGTCGGCTACCGAGATCGCACTGAAAATGAGCGCTCACTTCTGGCGTAATGCCGGCCAAACTGGGAAAAACGGCTTCATCAGCCTCCAGAACGGCTATCACGGCGAAACCGTCGGCGCGCTGTCGGTGACCGATATTCCGCTGTTCAAGGCTACCTATGCGCCCCTGCTGCGGCACACGGTGCAGGTTCCGACGCCGGATGCGCGTCTGGCCGAAACAGGCGAAACGGCCGAGGAATTTGCCCTGCGCTGTGCGGATGCCCTGGAAGCGCATCTGGTCGAACACGCCGCGGAAACGGCCGCCTTCATCGTCGAACCGCTGGTACAGGGCGCGACAGGGATGGCGATGTATCACCCGGTCTATCTCAAGCGGGCCCGGGAACTGTGCACGAAATATCGAGTGCACCTGATCGCCGACGAGATCGCCGTGGGTTTCGGCCGCACCGGCACGATGTTCGCCTGCGAGCAGGCCGCCATCCACCCCGATTTCATCTGCCTGTCGAAGGGGATCACGGGCGGCTATCTGCCGCTGTCGGCCGTGCTGACGACCGACGCCGTCTACGCCGCGTTCTACGGTGACGCCACGGCGCGCGGCTTCCTGCATTCGCATTCCTACACCGGCAACCCCCTGGCCTGCCGGGCGGCGCTGGCGGTGCTGGACATCTTCGAAACGGACCAGGTCATTGCCGCCAACCGCATCAAGGCGCAGGAATTCATGGGATTGCTGGCGGAGGTGGCGATGCACCCGCGGGTACGCCATTTTCGTCAGCGCGGCATGATCTGGGCGTTCGACGTGGCGGAGGCACAGCCCGGTTTCTCCGCCCGCCTGCACCAAGCGGCGCTGGGGCAAGGCGTGTTCATTCGCCCGATCGGCAATACGGTGTATGTCATGCCGCCCTATGTGACAAGCGCCGACGATATGCGCGTCCTGGCGGCGGCCCTGCTGGCCTGTCTTAAAAACCCGGATATCTGAGAATGGGCGCTTCTCCGGCTTGACGCGTGTCGAACCCGACCATAAGATAGTGATCAATAACTATCTAGGGCTGCGTTCATGTCCGAGGCTGTGCGCAAACGGTTGGGTGCCGACGAAAGGCGCGAGGAAATTATCCGCGTGACGCTCGAACTGGCCGCCAGGCAGGGTGTCGACGACGTGACCACCCAGGACATGGCCCAGGCGATGGGGGTGACGCAGGGCGCGGTGTTCCGGCACTTTCCGAGCAAGGACGCCATCTGGCTGGCGGTGATGCAGTGGGTGCGCGACCGCATGATGGCAGTGCTGGCGGGCGCGGCCGCGCAAGGCAGCGATCCGCTGGATGCCCTGCAGCGCATGTTTTTTGCCCATATCGCGTTCATCGCCGGCCATCCGGCCATCCCGCGCGTGCTCACTTCCGAACATCTGCATGGCCGCAACGCGGTGCTGCGACAGCTCGTGACCGAAATCATGCTGGCGTACGAGGCGAAAATCGCGCATCTGCTCCAGGATGGCCAAATAGAGAAGCAAGTCCGCCCCGATCTCGATACGCAGGCCGCGGCCACGCTCTATATCGGCATGATCCAGGGACTGGTCCTGCAAACGTCTATCCTGCGGGGCCAGCGCACGCTGGCGGCCGAAGCCGCCCGCACTTTCCCGGTCTTTCTCGCGGCAGTCCGTACACCCTCACCCACCCAAGGAACGCACCCATGAAATATGTCTCAATACTGCTCGCAGCCAGCCAGTGCATGAATCTGGCCACCGCCCATGCGCAGGACATGCCACCTCATCCTGCCCATGCGCCTGTCGCCGACACTCGCGTGATCCTGGCCTTGTCTCCGGACGAACGCGCCATGATCCTGGAAGAAATGCGTCTCTTCCTCGACGGCGTCGGCACCATGACCGGTGCGCTCGGCAAGCAGGACATGCAGGCGACGGCGGCCGCGGCTCGCGGAATGGGGATGAAGATGGTGCACGAAGTACCGCCCGAGTTGCGGGCCAAGTTGCCCATGGAATTCAGGCAGCTGGGTTTTTCGGTGCACCGCGATTTCGACCAGATCGCAATGGATGCCGACAGCCTGAAAGATGTGAGCCACACGCTCAACCAGATGTCCGCCACGCTGCAAAAATGCGTGAGCTGCCATGCGGCCTATCAAATCCGCAGCCCGCTGAACGACGATAAACATTGAGCGGACCCCGTATGAAGCGCCGCGCTGTCTCGTTCATCAATCGACGTAATCTGTTTCTCGCCATTGGCCTTTTGGCATTTGTCGCGGCCTTCGTCTGGTTGCTCGCGACACGCGGGCCGCTGGCGCCGGTGGGCGTCGAGCAGGCTGCCGTCACCCGCGCCGACCTTCATCCCGGCGTGTACGGAATCGGCACGGTGGAGGCGCAGCATGCCTATAGTGTCGGCCCGATCCAGGCCGGCCGGCTGTTGCGGGTGATGGTTGATCAAGGCGATCGGGTCGAGGCTGGCCAGGTGCTGGCCGAGATCGATCCGGTGGATCTGCGCCAGCGCGCCGACGCGGCGATGAGCGCCGCCGCCCGCGCCCGGCAGGCTGCAGCGGCGGCACAGGCGCAGGTGGGCGAGGCCGACAGTCGGACGCGTCTGGCGCAAGCCAATCTGGCGCGCTATCAGGCGCTGTATCGGCAGAATTTCGTCGCCAGGGAAATGGTGGACAGCCGCATGCACGAAGCAGCGGCCGCCGACGCGGCGCTGGCTGCGGCGCACGCCAATGCCGCAGCCGCGCAGCGCGAGATCGGGCGGGCCGACGCCGAGCGGCAGGGCGTCGATCAGCTGCGCAACAGCCTCACATTGCTGAGCCCGATCACAGGCGTGGTCACGGCGCGGGAGGCCGAACCCGGCACGACGGTGGTAGCGGGGCAGGCCGTGCTGCGGCTGGCCGATCCGGCGCGCCTGTGGGTGCGCGCGCGGGTCGATCAGGCGCGCGCGCAGACTATACGGGTGGGGCAGGCGGCGGATATCGCGATGCGTTCTGCGCCCGACGTGGCCCTGCCGGGGAAGGTGGCGCGCATCGAACTGCAAAGCGATGCCGTGACCGAGGAACGCATCGTCGACGTGGCGTTCGACCCGGTGCCCGACCGCCTGTATCTGGGCGAACTGGCGGAGGTGACGCTGCATCTGCCCGGTACACGCAACGCGTTGACCGTGCCGAGTGCCGCCATCGGCCTGCGCAACGACCGGACCGGCGTATGGCAGGCAGTCGACGGCCGTGCCCGCTTCAAGCCGGTGCAATTCGGCGTGCAGACTGCGGATCGTGTGCAGGTCGTCTCCGGCCTCGCCGAGGGCGAGCGCATCATCGTCTACAGCGCGAGGCAGCTCGACGCCGGCATGCGGGTGCGCGAGCAACAATTGATGGCGCGCTGAGCCGCTCCGACCATGATCAATCTCGCCGGGCGCGACATCGTCCATCATCTGAAAAGCTATCTGCTGACCGGGCTGGGGCTGGGCCTGCTGATCGGGGTGACGTTGACCATGGCCGGTGTATATCGCGGCATGGTCGACGACGCCAAGGTACTGCTGCGTGCGGTCGACGCCGACGTCTGGGTGGTGCAGCAGGATACCCTCGGCCCGTTCGCCGAGCCCTCCTCCGTGCCGGACGATCTCTACCGCGCGCTGCTGGGCCTGCCAGGCGTGGCGCAGGCGGGAAACGTCGCCTACCTCACCATGCAGGTGTCGCACGCAGGCCAGTCGCAGCGTGTGATGGTGGCGGGTTTCGAACCGGGAAAGCCCGGCGGGCCGGCGTTTCTGGTAGCCGGCCGCCCAATCGCCCGTGCGCATTACGAAGCGGTAGCCGACGCCAGGACCGGCTTGTGGGTGGGCGACGTGGTCCGCATTCGCCGCAACGACTACACCGTGGTCGGGCTGACGCGGCGCATGGTGTCGTCCAACGGCGACCCGATGCTGTTCATTCCACTGAAGGACGCGCAGGAAGCGCAGTTTCTCAAGGACAACGATGCCATCGTGGAGGATCGCCGCCGCCTGGCCGCCAATCCGGCGATCAACCGCCCCGGCCAACTCGGCGTGCTCGAAGCGGTGCAGACAATCCAGACGTCCAGCCATAAGGTCAATGCCGTGCTGTTGCGTCTGCAGCACGGGACCGATGCACGCGCCGTCGCCAATACGATCGCGCGCTGGCAGCGCTTCACCGCCTATACCCGCGACGACATGGAAGAGATACTGGTGGCCAAGCTGATCGCCACTGCGGCCAAGCAGATCGGCCTCTTCCTGGTGATTCTGGCGGTGGTCAGCGCGGCCATCGTCGCGTTCATCATCTACACGATGACGCTCGGCAAGATCAAGGAGATCGCCGTGCTGAAACTCATCGGCACCAAGAATCGCACCATCGCCGCGATGATCATGCAGGAGGCGCTGGGACTGGGCATCATTGGATTTCTGGTCGGCAAATTCGCCGCCACCCTGTGGGCGCCGGCCTTTCCCAAATATGTGCTGCTTGAAACCGGCGATGCAGGACGCGCCTTCGTGCTGACCCTGGTGGTATGCGCATTGGCCTCGGTGCTGGCGATACGCGCCGCGCTCAGGATCGATCCGGCGGAAGCGATCGGTGGCTGACGCGGCTTCAATCCAGCCCGCGATTCTCATCGAGGGCCTCGCCAAGCGCTATGGCAGCGGCAGCGCGGCGGTCGATGCGCTGAAGGGCGTCGACATGACGGTCTGGCCCGGCGAGGTGGTCGGCCTGATCGGGCCGTCCGGATCCGGCAAGACCACCTTGCTGAAATGCCTCGGGGCGGTGATCGAGCCGACCGCCGGCCGGTTCACCCTTGGCGGCGAAATGATCTTCGACGGCGGCTGGACGACCGGCGATCTGCGCGCGCTGCGGCGCGACCGCATCGGTTTCGTGTTCCAGGCGCCCTATCTGATCCCCTTTCTCGATGCCACCGACAACGTCGCGCTGCTGCCGATGCTGGCTGGCGTACCCAATCCGCAGGCGCGCGCGACCGCGCTGGAGATGCTCACCGCGCTCGATGTGCAGCACCGCGCGCAGGCGCGCATCGCCGAACTCTCGGGCGGCGAACAGCAGCGCGTGGCGATCGCGCGGGCGCTCGCCAACAAACCGCCGATCATCCTCGCCGACGAGCCGACCGCGCCGCTCGACAGCGAACGCGCGCTCACCGTGGTGAAGATCCTCAACCGCCTGGCGCAGGAATTCCAGACCGCGATCATCGTCGTCACCCACGACGAAAAAATCATCCCGACCTTCAAACGCATTTACCATATCCGCGACGGCAAGACCTACGAAGAAGCAGGCGAAGGACGCGCGATATGAAACTGACTTTTCTTGGCGCAGCGCGCGAAGTGACGGGCTCCAGCTATCTGCTGGAAGCCGACGGCGTGCGCTTTCTGGTCGATTGCGGCATGTTCCAGGGCGGGCGCGAAGCGCGTGACAAGAATCGTCGCGCCTTCAACTTCGATCCCCGAACGATCGATTTCGTCATCCTGACGCATGCCCACATCGATCACTCCGGGCTACTGCCGCGCCTGGTCGCGCTCGGTTTCAACGGCACCGTTCATGCCACGCGTGCCACCTGCGACCTGCTGGCGGTGATGCTGCCCGATTCGGCGCACATCCAGGAAAAGGAAGCCGAGTATGCCAACGTCAATCGCTTCCGCAAGGGCATGGATCGCCGTGACAAGGCGCGCAGAGTGTTGCGTGATGACGCAGCGCCATCCGGGGCTGCGCCGCCGCGCGACATCGCGCCGCTCTACACGGTCGCGCAGGCGCAGGCTTCGCTCAAGCGCCTCAATCCGGTCGATTACGATCTGGAAATCGCGCCGCATCCGCAGGTGCGCTGCACCTTCCGCGACGCCGGCCACATCCTCGGTTCGGCAATTGTCGAAGTCTGGGTGGGGGACGGGCCGCGGCGCCGCAAAATCGTGTTTTCCGGCGACCTCGGCCAGCCCGCGCGACCGCTGCTGCGCGACCCCACGCACATCCACGACGCCGACTACCTGCTGGTCGAGTCGACCTACGGCAACCGCGACCACAAGAGCATGGAAGCGACGCAGGACGAACTGGTGGAGGCAATCTGCGACACCATCGAGCGAAAGGGCGGCAACGTCATCATTCCCGCCTTTGCGGTGGGGCGCACGCAGGACATGCTCTACCTGCTGGCCGACCTGACTCGGCAGGCGCGCATTCCCAAGCTCTCCGTCTTCGTCGATTCGCCGATGGCTACGGCGGCCACCGAAATCACCTTCAAGCACATGGAACTGCTCGATGCCGAAACCCACGCGTTGATGGGCCGGCATGGTGGTGCGCAATATTTCCGCAAGCTGGAATTCGTCGAGGATGTCGAGGAATCGAAGGCGCTCGATCGCGTCACGGGCGGCGCCGTCATCATCTCGGCCAGCGGCATGTGCGAGGCCGGCCGCATCAAATACCACCTGCGCGCCAATCTGGCACGCCGCGAATCGACGATCCTCATCACCGGTTTCCAGGCGGCCGGTACCTTCGGCCGCCGCCTGGTCGACGGCGCCAAGCGCGTGCGCCTGTTGGGCGAGGATATCCCGGTGCGTGCCGATCTCTATACATTGGGTGGGCTGTCGGCACACGCCGACCGTACCGCCCTGCTCGCCTGGCTGGGGCACTTCCGCAGCAAGCCGCGCCAGGTGTTCGTCGTGCATGGCGAGGAGACGGTGGCGAAGGATTTTGCCGCCGACCTGAAGACGCAGTTCGACTGGGATGCGACGGCGCCGGCGTCGGGCCATGGCGTCATCCTCGAATAAGCCCGCACCGATGAGTTTTTCCCGTCTATCATCCGGCCTCCTGTTGCTTGCTTTGCTAGGAGGCGGCCTGGCAGGGCCTGCGCGGGCCGCTTCGACGGCCGACTGGGAAGGGTGCAGCGCGATTCCGGCGGATGCCGAACGACTGGCCTGCTACGACCGCGTGTCAGGGCGTTCGCAACTCGAGACTGCCCCCCGGGTCGCGGCCAAACCGGCACCACAGCCTGCCGCAGCGCCCCCGCTGGCGCAGCTGCCGGAACCGAAGCTGCTTTCTGCGCTGTCGCGCCACTGGGAACTGGACGACGAAGCCAAGCAGGGCGCCTTCCTGTTTCAGCCTCACCGGCCCAACTATTTCCTGCCCGTCAAATACAGCAACGCACCCAACGATTCCCCGTTTCGGAATACCTTCGCCCAGCCCGGCCTCGGCCTCGAAAACGTCGAGACGGAATTGCAGTTGAGTTTCAAGATCAAGGCCATGCAGGGCGTGTTCGGCCATGACAATGCCGATCTGTGGTTCGGCTACACGGCGACTTCGTTCTGGCAGGCCTACAACCACAGCATTTCCTCGCCGTTTCGCGAGACCAACTACGAACCGGAGGCGATGCTGGTGTACCGCACGAATTACGAGCTTGCGGGTTTCCGAGGACGTTTCATCAATTTCGGTCTGTCGCACCAGTCGAACGGGCGCGGCGAAGGCCTGTCGCGCAGCTGGAACCGGGCTTATGCGCAGTTCGGGCTGGAACGCGGCAATCTGGCCTTGCTGGTCCGGCCCTGGATCCGCATCCACGAAAACCGGGGTAGTGACGACAACCCCGATATCGAAGACTACATGGGTCATGGCGATCTGCTGGTGGTCTACAGCAAGGGCCGCAACGCCTATTCGCTCCTGCTGCGCAATAATTTCAAGAGCCCGGACAACCGGGGTGCGTTGAAACTGAATTGGAGCTTTCCGCTGATCGGGCGCCTGAAAGGTTACGTGCAATATTTCAACGGCTACGGCGAGTCGCTGATCGATTACAACCATCGGCAGCAGTCCCTGGGTCTCGGCGTCAGCCTGGCCGAGGGGATGTAAGCTTCAGGGCGCGTGGGGCAGCGCTTCCTCCAGCAGGCGATGCACGTACTTGACCGGAATGGCGTAGCTGATCCCGCTGGGCGCGGAGATCGCGGCTTCGCGCGTGCCCCGTACGTACACCGAATTGACCACGCCCAGGACCTCGCCAGTATCGGGGTGCCATACCGGGCTGCCGCTGTTGCCGGGATAGGCTACGGCGTCGAGTTCGAACACTTCATACGGCGAGGCGGCCTGTTTGAGCGCATGCGCATTCAACTGTGACGCGGCGGCGACGGGCGTGAAGATGGGAATGATGGCGGCCAGCCCGGCACGATGCGTGGAGGGATTGAGGCCCAGTATCGAGCCGATCGGATAACCGGTGAAATAGAGCTGCCAGCCTTCGCGCACCTGGCTGGAGTCGCCAAGTTTCAGCGGGGGCAATGGCTCCCCCGCGATTTTAAGCAAAGCCAGGTCGCGCGCCTTGTCGCTGGCGATCAGCTCCGCGGCGCGGACCGATATCCGCTGATCGCGACCGACGAACACGGCGTACATTTCCTTCTTCTCGCTATCCAGCGGCTTGCTGAATATATGTGCGCACGATACGACGTAGTGCCCGTCCAGCACCGCGAAGCCGGTGCCCATCAGGTTGGCGGGCGGCCGGCCGGTGGGCTTGAAGGTGCCGACGCCGACTACGCCCGGTTTGATGCTGGGGAGCATGTCGGCCACGTCGGCGTGGACGGGCGAGGCCAGCAGGAGCGTAATCACGGCCCAGCTGGTATGCGGCTTGCTCACCCATGAAGCGCGCAGCCGCCGGATGCAGCCGGGCAAGGACCTGTAAATTCGATACAATCCGGGCGGCAGCAAAGACTTTATATTCATAGGGGAATCCAAGCATGAGCGTTGTTGCGGTTGTCGGGCTGGGCTATGTGGGCCTGCCGTTGGCGGTGGAATTCGGCAAGAAAATGACCACCATCGGCTACGATCTCTCGGTTGAAAAAGTCGAGCATTACCGTCGATTCTGCGACCCCACCGGCGAAGTATCAACGGATGACCTCAAGGCGGCGACCCAGCTGACGGTGACCACCGACCCCGCTGATCTGGCCAAGGCCGACTTCATCATCGTTGCCGTTCCCACCCCGGTGGACCAGGCGCATATCCCCGATTTCTCGCCGCTGGTCGGATCCTCCACCACCGTCGGCAAGTATATGAAAAAGGGCGCAACGGTCATCTACGAATCCACAGTCTACCCCGGCGCCACCGAGGAGGTCTGCATCCCCATCCTGGAAAAGCTCTCCGGCATGAAATGGCTGCAGGACTTCCACGTCGGCTACTCACCCGAACGCGTCAATCCCGGCGACAAGGAACGGACCATCACCAGGATCGTGAAAGTCGTCTCCGGCGACGACGCCGCTACCCTCGATAAGGTGGCCGATCTCTACGGCAGCGTCATCACCGCCGGCGTGCATCGCGCCAGTTCAATTAAAGTCGCCGAAGCCGCCAAGGTGATCGAGAACACCCAGCGCGACCTCAACATCGCGCTGATGAACGAACTCTCGCTGATCTTCCATCGCCTCGGCATCGACACCCTCGAAGTGCTGAAGGCCGCCGGCACCAAGTGGAACTTCCTGCCCTTCCGCCCCGGCCTTGTCGGCGGCCACTGCATCGGCGTCGACCCTTACTACCTCACCCACAAGGCCGACATGCTCGGCTACCACCCGCAGGTGATCCTCGCCGGCCGCCGCATCAACGATGGCATGGGGGCCTACGTGGCGCAGGAAACGGTGAAGAACATGATCGCCAACGGCGTTCAGGTGAAAGGCGCCAAGGTCAACGTATTGGGCCTCACCTTTAAGGAAAACTGCCCCGACCTGCGCAATTCCAAGGTGGTCGACGTCATCCGCGAACTGCAGTCCTTCGGTTGCGACGTACATGTACACGATCCCCTTGGCGAACCGAAGGAAGCCGAGCACGAATATGGCATCCGTCTCACGGCATGGAACGACCTGCCCGAATGCGATGCCATCATCGCAGCGGTATCGCATCACGCGTATCTGGAAAAGTCGTTTCCCGAACTGACCGCCAAGCTGAAAAAAGGCGGCGCCTTCACCGACGTCAAGGCGGCCTACGATCCGGCTGCCGTGAAGGCGGCGGGCTTCACCCTCTGGAGGCTGTGATGTCCGCATTCGATGCGCTGAAGAAAACGCTCGAAGCCGAGCCCCGCACCTGGCTCGTCACCGGAGCTGCCGGCTTCATCGGCAGCAATCTGGTGGAAGCGTTGCTGCTGCTCAACCAGCGCGTCGTCGGTCTCGACAACTTCGCGACCGGCCACGAAAAAAACCTGGCGCAGGTCCAGGTCAGCGTCGGTCCGTCCCGCTGGGAAAATTTCAGATTCAAACGCGGCGACATCCGCGATCTCATCACGTGCCACACGGTATGCAAGGACGTCGATTACGTCCTGCACCAGGCGGCTTTGGGTTCGGTGCCGCGTTCGATCGAGGATCCGTTGACGACGCACGCCGCCAACAACACCGGTTTTCTCAACATGCTGGTCGCTGCGCGCGATGCGAAGGTCAAGCGCTTTGTTTACGCCGCGTCGAGCTCCACCTATGGCGACCATCCCGGCTTGCCCAAGGTCGAGGACGTGATCGGCAAGCCGCTGTCGCCGTATGCGGTGACCAAGCTGGTGAACGAACTGTATGCCGACGTGTTCGGCCGCTGCTACGGCATGGAGAGCATCGGCCTGCGCTACTTCAACATCTTCGGCCGCCGCCAGGATCCCCAGGGCGCCTACGCTGCCGTGGTCCCGAAATGGGTTGCCAGCATGATCCGCAACGAGCCGGTCTACATCAACGGCGACGGCGAGACCAGTCGCGACTTCTGCTACATCGACAACGTCATCCAGGCCAACCTGCTCGCCGCCACCAGCCAGCACGCGGACGCGGCGAACCAGGTCTACAACGTCGCCGTCGGCGACCGCACCACGCTGAATCAGCTGTTCGAAGCCATTCGGGGCCTGCTCGAACCGAAGTACCCCCATCTCGCCGATTTCAAGCCGGTCTACCGCGACTTTCGTGCCGGTGACGTGCGGCATTCGCTTGCCGATATTTCCAAGGCCCGCGCCCGTCTTGGGTACGCGCCGACGCACCGCATCGGCGAAGGCCTGGCCGAGGCGATGGACTGGTATGTGCAGGATTTGAGTTGAGGCTGTTTGCCGAGCAATGTGCCGGGCCTCGCACCCGATGCATGCAGCGGCCAGGAGGAATGCCCATTCAACCATGACGACGCATGACGAACAGACCGAGCCGGGCGACGCCGCCAGGCGGAGCGCGCTGGATATCCTGTTGCGGCGGATGCAGGCCGAGAGCGATTTCCCGGCCTTGTCCGAAGCGATCGGCGATATCAACCGGATCGCCTCGTCCGACCGTGAGGGCGTCAACGAACTCTCCAACCATATCCTCAAGGACTTCGCGCTCACCAATAAGCTGTTGAAACTGGCCAACGTCGCCTTCTACAACCAGGTGGGGGGCGGCTCGATCAGCACGATTTCGCGCGCGGTGGTGGTCCTCGGCTTCGATGCGGTACGGTCGATCGCTCTGAGCCTGATCCTGTTCGATAACCTGGAAAACAAGGCGCACGCGCAGCACCTGAAAGAGGAGTTCGTCAAGGTGCTGTATGCCGGCATGCTGGCGCGCGAGATGGCGGGTAATGCGCAGGTGAAGGATGTGGAGGAGGCCTTCATCGGGGCCATGCTGCACAAGCTCGGTCGCATGCTGGCAATGTTTTATTTCCCCGAGGAGATGGCTCTGGTCCTGCAACGCGTCGAAACCGAAGGCTTGAGCGACGTCCGGGTGTCGGCCGAAGTGCTAGGCGTGTCGTTCGAGAATCTTGGCATCGGCATCGCACGCAGCTGGGGGTTTCCCGACCAGCTGGTGCAGAGCATGAAAAAGCTGCCGGACGGGAAAATCAGAAAAAGCGCCAGCAACGTCGAGCGGTTGCGTGCGCTGGCAGGATTCGCCAACGAGTTGTGTGAAATCATCCTCGAGACGCCCGATGAAGACCGCAGCAAGGCTCTGGGCAGGCTCACCGCGCGGTTCGGCGATACCGTGCCGGTAACGGCGGAACAGCTGGCCGGCATGATGGAAAAATCGATGCAGGACATCGGCCAGTTCGCGCGGGTGGTGAATGTGAACCTGAAGCACAGCGATTTTGCCCGGCAGGCGTCGAAATGGGCGGGCCTGGTGGCACCGCCGGGCCAGGCGTCGGCACAACAGGAAACGAACACGGACATGCCGGACGCCGTGCCAGATGCCATGGCGGCGCTGGATGCCAATGTGTTGCACGAGGCCGCACCGGCTATCGAACAGGGCGCCGTCGCCCGCGATAAACAGGAACGCACGCCGGAGGAGATTCAATCCATCCTGGCCTCGGGCTTGCAGGATGTCGGCAATTCGCTGATCGACGACAACATTTCCATCAACGATATCCTGCGCATGATCCTCGAGGCCATGTATACCGGCATGGGATTCGAACACGTGGTGCTGTGCATCAAGGATGGACGCCGCAACGCGATGTGCGGCAAGTTCGGTTTTGGCGACGACGTGCAGCGCCTGGTCAAGGCGTTTGATTTTTCCCTGGCGGGCCAGCCGGACGTCTTTCTCGTCGCGCTGCAGAACAATGCGGACATCCTGATTTCCGACATCGACGATTCCAAGATCGCCACGCGGATTCCGGCCTGGTATCGCCGGCACGTTCCGGCCCATACCTTCGTGCTGTTTCCCATCATCGTGAAAGGCAAACCGGTCGGCCTGATCTATGCCGACCGGCCGCATGCCGGCGACATCACGATCCCCGAGAAAGAACTGTCCCTGCTCAAGTCGCTGCGTAACCAGGCAGTATTGGCGATCCGGCAATCCTTGTAGGCCCTGCCTGGGACGTTGGCGGTTGCTGTGCCGGCCGCCGCTCCGGAATTCGGCATAATGTCGTCATGCCGTTTTTCCGAATCGTGTCCCGTTTCCTGTCCGGTCTGCTGTTTGCAGGCCTCGCCGTCGCGGCGCATGCCGAATCGCTTCCATCCGCCTTCACGACTGCGCTGCAACAGGCCGGCATCCCGCTCGACCACGTGGCGGTGGTGGTGCAGCCACTGGATGCGGACGAGCCATTGATTAGCCACAATGCCGACGCGGCGCTGAATCCTGCTTCCGTCATGAAACTGGTGACCAGTTTTGCGGCATTGAATCAGCTGGGTCCGGACTATGTGTGGAAGACCGATGTCTGGGCGGAGGGGCCAATCAGGAATGGCGTACTCGAAGGCGACCTGGTCATCAAGGGCTACGGCGATCCTACCTTGACGCTGGAGCGGATGTGGCTGCTGCAGCGCGAACTGCGTGCACGCGGGGTGCGCCACATCCGCGGCAATCTGGTGCTCGACCTGAGCGACTTCGAGTTGCCGGTCAGCGATCCGGGGGAATTCGATGGCGAGCCGCTGGCCCTGTACAACGCCGTTCCGGGCGCACTGGTTGCCAATTTCAACGCAACGACCTTGCGTCTCAAGCCCGATGGCAACGTCATCGGGATCGAACCGGATGTGGCGCTGCCCGGCGTCGCGATTCGTTCGGATATCGCGTTGACCGAGAGTGCCGCCTGCAATGGCTGGAAGGATGCACTGGCGCCGAGCATTCCCGATCCCGAGCGAAGAGAACTGGTCGTGGGCGGGCGCTACCCGCGCGGATGCGGTGAACAGGCGTTGTCGCTGAACCTGTTCGAGCCTGCGGTGACCTTCGATTTCCTGTTTCGCGGCCTATGGGCGGAAACGGGCGGTACGCTTGGCGGGCAAACCGTGCCCGGCATGGCACCGGAAACGCCGCCTCTCTTGCGTTTCGAATCACTTCCACTGACCGATGCGCTCATCCGTCTCAACAAGTATTCCAACAATCTGATGGCGCGCAACCTGTTCCTGACGCTGGGTACGGAAGCCTATGGCCCGCCGGCGACGCCGGACAAGGGGGCTCGCGCGGTACGCGAAGACTTGGCGCAGCGCGGGATTTCAACGCGGAAGCTGGTGCTGGAAAACGGCGCCGGCCTGTCGCGCATCGAACGCATCAGTGCGGGCGCATTGAACCAGCTGTTGCGTGCGGCCTATCGCAGCCCGCTGTTTGCCGAATTCGAATCGGCTCTGCCCATTGCCGCGACCGATGGCACCCTGAAGCGCCGCTTCAAGGGCAGTACCCTGACCGGCAGTGCACATCTCAAGACCGGTACCTTGCGCGATGTCAGCGCACTGGCGGGTTATTTGGACACGATGAGCGGCCGGCGGGTGAGTTTCGTCATGCTGGTGAACCACGCCAAGGCAAACCGTAGCGAGGCGGCGCAGCGTGCGTTGCTGGAATGGGTGCAGTCGGAGATGTCTTTGGATAGCGGGGCGCGGGATGACGTTCGATAAGGTGCCCGCATGGGCGGCGTGGCTGGCACAGGATGCGGATGGGGCTTGGTGGGCCTACGAAGCCGAGCCCAACAAGCAGGATAAGGGCTGGTACGAAAACGAAGTCGGGCGCATCGCGCGGCTGGGCCAGAGCGCGCCACCGCCCGACTGGGAGGCGACCCTGACCGCTTGGCCGCCCAAGGCCTGAGACGGGTTTGGATCAGGGTTCGGCGGGCGCGTCCAGCTGCAATTGGCCGTCCTTGACCGGAATGCGCGAACCGGGCTGATGGTCCATCCGCACGTGGCCTTCCTCCTTGCCCAGGCGATAGCGCACGTCATAACCGATCGTTTTGGTATGCGATTCGTAGACGGTCTTGCAGCGCGTCTCGGTGCGGCTGACGGTGTCCTTTTCCTGCAGGTTCTTCTGTATCTGATTGCCCGCGTAGCCCCCCGCTGCCGCACCGCCGACAGTGGCCAGGGTGCGCCCGGTACCGCCGCCGATCTGGTGGCCGAGCAGACCGCCTGCCACCGCACCGATGGCCGTGCCGGCGATGCGGTTGCTGTCCTTGACGGGCGCCTGCTCGTTGACAACCACGTCATGGCATTCCTTTCGAGGCGTTTTGACGGTTTCGGTCACCGGCTTGGCGGCCAGAACCTCGGCGAATTCCGGCTTCGGATTCAGGGCCTTGTAGCCCGCTACGCCACCAATCGCCGTCACGGCGATTGCACCCAGTACGACACCCGTCAGCATGGATTTATTCATGATTTTTTCCCAGGAAGATTGCGAAGGTCACTGAATTCCAATTCAGATGATAGTTCAACTCACGGTACGTTTCCGTAGCGAGATCAGTCCGGTTGCAGCAAATCGATCCTGAAGCTGGCTTCGTATGGCGGTACGTTGCATTCGATGACGTCTGGCGGCGCGACATCGAGGCGAACACCCACGATGTCCGAGCGTACCGGCAGCTTCGCCGCCCCGCGATCCACCAATACCACGGTGCGGATTTCATCGGGCTGCCTGCGGGCCAGGTATTCCACCGCGCGCAGCATGGAATGCCCGCGATACATCACGTCGTCCACCACCAGCACGGTATGGCCTGTGAGATCGAGAGTGGTGTGCAGCGGGTTTTCCGTCAGCCGGGTTTCGGGATACAGCAGGGTGAGATCGTCGGCATAACGGGTGATCTGCAAATCGAGGCGTACACAATCGGCGAGGCCGTAGTGCGCCTGCAAGCGTGCATGCAGGCGGTCGGCCAATAGCGCGCCGCGGCGCAGGATCCCGACAAGCGCAACCCGGGTGCGTCCTGTCAGCAAACCCGCGGCCTGGCGCGCCATGTCGTCGACGATGGTGTCGAGTTGTCGGGTGGTATAGAGACAGGTTCGCTTGCCCTGGGGTTTGTCTGTCATGGTGGCGGCGTGGGGAAGTTCAGGCAGGGCTGTCTGCCACCTGGTTGGCCCATGCCATGGCTTCGATCTCTGCCGTGGTCAGATCCGAAAGCGTCAGCCCGCCAGCCTGTGCCAGCAATGCGTTGGTGTAGTCCAGGTCCAGATGTTCGACGCTTTCGACCAGTTGCAGCAGGACGCCCATTTCGCCCTCGCGGCGTAGCAGACCTGCCGCAAGACGTTCACCCAGATTGAGTTCGCGCACAATATCGATCAGCGGCTTGTCGATGAGGCTTTCGATCAGGGACAGGATCCCGGCCATGAAGGCCTCATCGCAATAATCGGCATTGCGCTGCTGTTTGAGCGCCAGCACTTCCATCATCTTGCCGCGCGTGGCGGCGAGCAGCAGCAGGGGGCTGGGATAGACCGGGCCGCTTTGCAGGGTGAACATCAACAATTGCAGCCAGCGTTGCAATTGCTTGCGTCCCAGGACCAGGATGGCCTGCGAGACCGAGGTGATGCTGCGGTGGACGCCGCTTGCAACCGAGTTCACCAGCCGCATCAGGTTGTAGGTGAGATTGGGATGCTGCTTGAAGATCTGCTCGATCTGCACGGTGTCGGCGTCACTCAGTACCAGGCCCAGCAACTGAATGAGTGCCATCTGGCTGGAGTCCGCCCGTTTGGCCGAGAGCACCAATGGCCGTGCAAAGTAATAGCCCTGAAACAGGTCGAATCCAAGCGAATGGCAATAAGCCGCCTGCTCGGCACGGTCGACTTTCTCGGCCAGCAGTCTCACCGGCCATTGCTTGAGCTGGTTGACGATTACACGCAACTGTTCCTGGTCATGCAACAGCAGATCGACCTTGATGATGTCGACCAGCGGCAGCAAGGGACGATAACTTTCATCGAAGATGAAATCATCCAGAGCCAGCGTGAACCCGAGCTGCTTGAGTGCGCGGCAGCGTTCGATGATGGCCTCGTCGACACGGATGGTTTCGAGCAGTTCGAGCACCACCTGGGCCCGTGGCAGCAGTTCGATCATGTCGGACAGCAGCATGTCGGCACTGACGTTGATGAACCCCAGTTGCGACCCCAGTACCGTTTGGACGCCCATTTCGCTGAACGCATGATGAATGACGCTCGCGGTCGCCTGCATGTCGTCGGTGACAGCGGCGCCGGAAGTGTTGCCGGCGCGGAACAGCAACTCGTAGGCGACGATGCGCTGGTTGCGGTCGAGGATGGGCTGACGGGCGAGGAAGATGTTCTGGGTGGTCATGATTACAGCCCCAGGTCTTGCCACAGCGCATCGACGCGCGCCTTGACGTTGGCATCCATCACGATCGGCGTGCCCCATTCGCGGGTGGTTTCGCCCGGCCACTTGTTGGTGGCATCGATGCCCATTTTGCTGCCGAGCCCGGACACGGGGCTGGCGAAGTCGAGATAATCGATCGGCGTGTTTTCCACCAGCAGCGTGTCGCGTGCCGGGTCGACGCGCGTGGTCAGCGCCCACATGACCTCCTTCCAGTCGCGCACGTCGACGTCGTCGTCGGTGACGAGGATGAACTTGGTGTACATGAACTGACGCAAAAAGCTCCACACGCCGAACATCACGCGCTTGGCGTGGCCGGGATAGGCCTTCTTCATGCTGACCACCGCCATGCGGTAGGAGCAGCCTTCGGGCGGCAGGTAGAAGTCGACGATCTCGGGGAACTGCTTCTGCAGCAGCGGCACGAAGACCTCGTTGAGCGCCACGCCCAGGATGGCCGGTTCGTCCGGCGGCTTGCCGGTGTAGGTGCTGTGATAGATCGGATCGCGCCGCAGCGTGACGCGCTCGACCGTGAAGACCGGGAAGGTTTCCTGCTCGTTGTAGTAGCCGGTGTGGTCGCCGTATGGGCCTTCGAGTGCCGTTTCACCCGGATGGATCACGCCTTCGAGCACGATCTCGGCGGATGCCGGCACCTGCAGGTCGTTGCCGAGGCATTTCACCACTTCGGTCTTGGCGCCGCGCAGGAGGCCGGCGAACTGGTATTCCGACAGCGAATCCGGCACCGGGGTGACCGCGCCGAGGATGGTCGCTGGATCGGCGCCGAGCGCGACCGCGAGCGGGAACGGCTCCCCCGGATGGGTCAGTTGGTGTTCACGGAAATCGAGCGCGCCGCCCCGATGCGCCAGCCAGCGCATGATGAGCTTGTTCGGCCCGATGACCTGTTGCCTGTAGATGCCAAGATTCTGGCGCTTCTTGTGCGGGCCGCGGGTGACGGTCAGTCCCCAGGTGATCAGCGGTGCGACGTCGCCCGGCCAGCAGTGCTGGATTGGCAACCGCGACAGGTCGACGTCCGCGCCTTCCCGGACGACCTCCTGGCATGGTGCGCTCTTCACTTCCTTGGGCGCCATGTTCAAGACCTGTTTGAGCACCGGCCACTTGTCCCAGGCGTCGCGCAGGCCTTTCGGCGGCTCGGGTTCTTTCAGATAGGCCAGCAGCTTGCCGACTTCGCGCAGCCGGCTCGGGTCGTCCTCGCCCATTCCCAGCGCCACGCGCTTGACCGTGCCGAACAGGTTCGCCAGCACGGGCATGGTGTGTCCCTTGGGTTTTTCGAACAGCAGTGCCGGGCCGCCGGCGCGCAGCACGCGGTCGGCAATCTCGGTCATTTCCAGTTTTGGATCGACTTCGACGGCGATGCGCTTCAGCTCGCCCATTTTTTCGAGTTGTGCGATGAAGTCGCGCAGGTCGTGATAGATCATGGAGCGCCGATCAGGAACGGATGCGCCGAAGAAGCGCGGTAGTCGAGGTGTGATGCCGGAACGGGATCGAATGCACGCTGCCGCCCCAGCCGCTTACTTCCGCTGCGCCGACGATGCGGTCCGGCGTCCAGTCGCCGCCCTTCACCAGCACATCGGGGCGGATGGCGAGGATGAGGTCGAGCGGTGTATCGGCATCGAACCAGGTGACCAGGGATACGGACTCCAGCGCCGCCAGCAAGGCTATGCGGTCGTCCAGCGTATTGATCGGACGGTCGCCGCCTTTGCCCTGGCGTTTCACCGACGCATCCGAATTCACCGCGACGATGAGCGAGGCACCCAGCGCGCGCGCCTCGGCCAGATAGGTCACATGGCCGCGATGCAGGATGTCGAAGCAACCGTTGGTGAACACCCGCGGGTGCGGCAGCTGTGCGACCCGTTCGGCCAGGTCGGCGGGGCCGCACAACTTGCGCTCGAATGCGGGTGCGTGCATCGATTGCGGCCGGGCGGTCAGTTGAGGTATTCGAACAGGGTGACGACCTTGGCCACGCCCGAGGTGGTGCGCGCGATATCCGTGGCAGCCTCAGCCTCGGTTTTCGTCACCAGTCCCATCAGGTAGACCACGCCGGCCTCGGTGACCACCTTGATTTTGGTTCCGGGTACGCGCTCGTCGCGCAGCATGCGCGCCTTGACCTGGCTGGTCAGGGCGACGTCGTTGGCGTCAGAAGTCAGCGAGGTAATTCCCGATACGGTCAGTTCGTTGAATACCGTGCGTACGTCGGGAATGCTCTTGACCACGTCGCTTGCCCGCGAGCGCGTGGCCTCATCCGGCACTTGGCCGGTGAGCAGTACCTGACGGTTATAACTGGTGGCGGAAATGTTGTCGGTCTTTTGCGGGAAGGCTTCACGCAGGCGCGCCAGCGCACGCAGCTCGATTTCCTGGTCGCTTACGTACACGCCGGCCGTGCGGCGATCCAATGCGACCGAGGTGCCGACGGCGGCACCGCCCACGACGGCGGCAGCACAACCGCCCAATTGCGACAGGACTGCGCCGATCAGCGCGATACGAATCAGTTTGTTCATTCTTCGACTCCTAATAAAACGCTGTCCACCGCATCGCACAGGCAATGAATGGTCAGCAGATGGACTTCCTGGATGCGCGCCGTGGATTCGGCGGGCACGCACAGGAAGACGTCGTCCTCCTGCATTTGTTCCGCCAGCCCGCCGCCGCTGCGTCCGGTCAATGCGATGACATGCATGTTGCGTGCGTGGGCAGCAGCCACGCCCTGTAGCACGCTGGGCGAATTGCCGCTGGTCGAAATCGCCAGCAGGATGTCGCCCGGATGCCCGAGTGCTTTCACCTGCCGCGCAAACACCTGGTCATAGGCGTAGTCGTTGGCGATCGAGGTCAAGGTCGAGGTGTCGGTGGTGAGCGCGATGGCCGCGAGACCCGGACGCTCCTGTTCGAAACGGTTGATCATTTCCGACGCGAAATGTTGGGCGTCCGCTGCCGATCCGCCGTTGCCGCAGGCGAGGATCTTGCCGCCCTGGGCGAGGCTGTGCACCATCAGGCGTGCCGCGCTCTCGATCGCTGGGGCAAGCGCTTCGGCCGCATCCAGCTTGGTCTGTGCCGAGGCCTTGAAATGGCCGAGAATTCTGTCGTGTAAAGGCATGTTGGTCGCGATTATCCCATATCGTCGAAAGCGTTCCGGATCCATTCCGGGGCGTTGTCGCCCGACAGTGCGACCACGTCGAAACGGCACGGCGGCAGCGTTCTCAGCGTGGCCAGATATTGATGCGCGGTGGCCAGCAGCTTCTTCTGTTTGGCCGGCGTGACGCTGGCGGCAGCACTGCCGAAATCGCTGCGACTGCGCAGTCGCACTTCGATGAACACCAGCGTCGAATCATCCTGCATGATGAGGTCGATTTCTCCGAAGCGGCTGCGCCAGTTGCGTGCCACGAGTTTCAGGCCTTGTGTCTTCAGGAAGGCTGCGGCGCGCGATTCGGCGGATTGGCCGAGCAGGGATTTCAACATCTGCGACAATGCAGGGATGAGTGAAAGTCCGCATCATACGCCTCTGTTTCCCGCGCTCTATGTCGTCGCCACGCCGATCGGCAATCTGGGCGACATCACGCTGCGTGCGCTCGACATCCTGCAGCGCGTGGATCGCGTGGCAGCCGAGGATACCCGTGTATCCGGGCAGCTGTTGGCGCATTTCAATATCTCCAAACCGCTGATGTCCATCCGCGAGCACAACGAGCGCGAAGCCGCCGCCGGCGTGGTTGCGCGGATCGTCGCCGGCGAGGCGGTCGCCTATGTGTCGGACGCAGGTACGCCGGCCGTATCGGACCCCGGTGCGCGGCTGGTGGCAGCGGTTCGCGCGGCCGGGGTGAAGGTGGTGCCGATTCCTGGCGCGTCGGCCGTGACGACGGCGCTGTCGGCGGCCGGGGTGGAATCGGGTGCGTGGCTGTTCCACGGTTTCCTGCCACCCAAGCCCGGTGCACGCCGTGCCCAGCTGCAATCGCTCGCCGCGCTGCCGGCGGCGCTGGTGTTCTATGAGGCGCCGCACCGCATCGAGGAGACGCTGGCCGACATGGCGGACGTATTCGACAGCGCACGCGGGGTGACCCTGGCACGTGAGCTGACCAAGCGATTCGAGACCATCGTTACGCTGCCGCTTGCCGATGCGCCGGCCTGGCTCGCCGCCGACACGAATAATGTGCGTGGCGAATTCGTCGTCATCGTGCATCCGCCGGCGACCGAGGTGGCGGTCGATGCGGAAGCGATGCGCGTGCTCGACATCCTGCAGGGTGCGCTGCCGCCGACGCTTGCCGCCAAACTGGCGTCGCAGATCACCGGGCGCAGCAAGGCCGAACTCTATAAAATGTCGCTGGCACTCAAGCCGCACCCGCAGGACGCAGAATGACCGACACCCTCACGATCACACGGCCCGACGACTGGCACATCCATTTCCGCGATGGGGCGGCCATGCGGAGCGTGCTGCCCGACACCGCGCGCGTGTTCGGCCGTGCCATCGCCATGCCCAATCTGAAACCCCCGGTGGTGAACGTGGTCGACGCCGCGGGCTACCGCGACCGTCTGCTCGCAGCGTCAGGCGCCGCAGCATTCGATCCCTTGATGACGCTTTATCTCACCGACAACACTCAGCCGGACGAAATCCGCCGGGCGCGCGCCAGCGGCTTCGTGCACGCCGTCAAATACTATCCGGCCGGTGCGACGACGAATTCCGATTCCGGCGTCACCGAGCTGGCGAAGGCCTATCAGGCGATCGCGGCGATGGAGGAGGCGGGCATGCCGCTACTGTTGCATGGCGAAGTGGTCGATGCAGAGGTCGACGTGTTCGACCGCGAAGCCGTGTTCATCGAGCGCCACCTTGTACGGCTCATGAACGATTTTCCGCGCCTGAAGATCGTGCTGGAGCACATCACCACACGTCATGCTGCCGAATTCGTGGCGACGGCACCGGCCAATGTTGCCGCGACGATCACCGTGCACCACTTGCTGTATAACCGCAACGCCATGTTCCGCGGCGGCATCCGCCCGCACATGTATTGCCTGCCGGTACTGAAGCGCGAACAGCATCGCCAGGCACTGGTTGCCGCGGCCATCTCGGGCAACCCGAAATTCTTTCTCGGCACCGATTCCGCACCGCATGCGGTTGGCGCCAAGGAGGCCGCATGCGGTTGCGCGGGCATCTATTCGGCGCATGCCGCGATCGAGCTGTATGCCGAGGCGTTCGAGGATGCCGGTGCGCTCGACCGTCTGGAAGCCTTCGCCAGTTTCCATGGTGCAGATTTCTATGGCTTGCCGCGCCATGCCGACACGATCACGCTACGTCGTGAGAACTGGACGGCCCCAGACCGTCTCGAACTGGGTGACGAGGCACTGATCCCGCTGCGCGCCGGCGAGACGATCCGCTGGCGCGTGGTCTGACAAAAAAACGGCAGACCAGGGGAAGTCTGCCGCGGCGGAAGCGGCGTCAGCGTTGGCTGCTGACTGCTTCCAGATGTCGCGCAGCATTGCGCTGCGCGCGGGGAGAGAGGCGCTACGGGAACGCCGGGATGGTGGGTTCGATGCCGGAGTTCAAGGCTTCGGGGTGGTATGCGGCGATCAGTTTCTTGATTTCATCGACCCGCCCGGACGGTACGTCGACCATCATCAGAATGCGCCCTGCGGCAATGGCTGACTCGAAGGATTTCAGCCGCGAATTGGGGATGGCGCTGGCTACCATGCTGGCGACCCAGGCCCCGAACGCTGCGCCGATCAAGGCCGTGAGCAGGATGGTCACCAGTTGCAGGTCCACGCCCGCAGGCGGAAACACCACGGCAACCAGCCCGGCGATAATGCCGATGCCGCCACCGACCGCCAATCCCGTCTCGGCACCGTGGACAAAATCGGTTTTCTGCAGGATCGAGGCTTCGTGCAGACCGGGTAGGGAGACGCCATCCCGGGCCAGAACATGAATATGGCCGTCCTCGATGCGGGCCAGCAGAAGTTCGTTGTGGATCTGTCGGGCGCTCGCCACGTCCGGCACCATGAAATACAGTCGTCTTCTCATGATGGCTCTCCTGGCGGGGGCAAGATTGTCCCCGGATACCTTGGATTAGCAAATTAGCGGATGCAGTCAAGTTAAAGTTCTATAATTCGGAGTGGAAAAGCAGGTCAGGCAACCGCTGTCCTCACGTCCGTTGGACGTGGGGGGAGAGGAAAGTCCGGGCTCCACAGAGCAGGATGCCGGCTAACGGCCGGACGCCGCGAGGCGAGGAATAGGGCCACAGAGACGAGCGTATTCAGTTACGGTGAAACGCGGTAACCTCCATCCGGAGCAACACCAAATAGGCAGGCGATGAAGCGGCTCGCTGAGTCTGCGGGTAGGTGGCTTGAGCCGGTCAGCAATGGCCGGCCTAGAGGAATGGTTGCCCACGACAGAACCCGGCTTATCGGCCCGCTTTTCCACTTCCCATTTAATTCAATCACTTAGCTTTTCTTCCTAAAATAAGAGACAGAAAAAGCGGCTAAGCGACGGTTTTTCCAGAAACTTATCCACAACCCAAAACCACCCCTAAGTCCTTGAGGCATAGGGGTTTTTTTGTGTTCGTCGGCTTGACCCCCCCAAAACTATCCCCTATAGTGGGTGCAAGTGGTGATTGGTGGGAAGTTGTGGGAGAATGCGCCCGTCCAATCACAATCAAATTCAGCCCGATTGGGTTTCAAAAAACTGGGGGGAGCATGTTTCGGGGGGTCGCAACGGTCAGTCTGGATAGCAAGAACCGGCTCGTGGTGCCGGCGCGCTATCGCGACGCCCTTCTGGTGAACGGAGGCGGTCGCGTGGTGATCACGGCCGATCCCAGCCAGTGCCTGCTGCTCTATCCCTTGCCCGAGTGGGAGCCGATCGAGAAGAAGCTCAACGGCTTGTCCGATTTCAATCCCCGTACCCGCAGTCTCAAACAATTGCTCGTCGGCTATGCGCACGACATGGACATGGACGGCGCCGGCCGTGTGCTGCTACCGCCCATGCTGCGCAAGTTCGCCGAGCTCGACAAGAACGTCGTGCTGGTGGGGCAGGGCAGCAAGGTCGAGTTGTGGAACGAGGCGCGTTGGGAAGCGCAGGTGTCGCAGGCGCTGAGTTTCAGCGACGACGCGCTGCCCCCCGAATTGGAGGGATTTACGTTGTGATGGAGCCCGCCCATGTGCCGGTGCTGGCACAGGAGGCGGTGGCGGCGCTGGCGATCAAGCCCGATGGCGTGTATGTCGACGCGACGTTCGGACGCGGCGGCCACAGCCGGCTGATCCTGGCGCAGTTGGGCACGCGGGGGCGTCTGGTCGCGCTGGATCGCGATCCCGATGCCATTCACGTTGGCCGTACCCTGAAGGACGTCCGGCTGACGCTGGTACAGAGTACGTTTTCGCGCCTGGGCGCGGTGCTGGATGAATTGGGCATAGGGCAGGTGGACGGGATTTTGCTGGATATCGGCGTGTCGTCTCCGCAACTCGACGATGCGACGCGTGGATTCAGTTTTCGCTTCGATGCCCCGCTCGACATGCGCATGGATCCGGGGAGTGGACTGTCGGCTGCAGACTGGCTGGCGACGGCGGCAGAGGAGGAGATCAGTGAAGTCATCCGCACCTATGGGGAAGAGCGGTTTGCTAAATCGATTGCGCGCGCGCTTGTTGCGGCACGGCAAAAAGAGGCCATCCGTAGCACCGGGCAACTCGCGAATCTCATCGCCGCAACGGTCAAGAAGCGCGAACCGGGGCAACACCCGGCGACCCGCAGCTTCCAGGCTATACGGATTTATCTCAACCGCGAGCTTGAAGAACTGAGCATCGTGTTGCCGCAATGCGTGGACAGGCTGCAGCCCGGCGGCAGGCTTGTCGTCATCAGTTTCCATTCGCTCGAAGATCGCATCGTCAAGCGTTTCATGCGCGATGAGTCCCAGGGGGAACAGGCGCCGCGCCGGCTGCCGATACCGGCCGCCATGCTGAAACCGGGGCGTCTGAAACGTGTGGGTCGTGCCCAGCATGCAAGCGATGCCGAAATCGCAGCCAATCCGCGTGCGCGTAGCGCCGTATTGCGGGTGGCGGAGCGTATGGGCGAGACGACATGAGCCGTCTCAATGTCGTCCTCGCATTGGTGCTGGTGGCGTGTGCGCTGGCGGTGATCCAGGCGCAGCATCGTGCGCGCACGTATTTTGTCGAGCTGGAACGCCTGAAAAAAGAGGCGCGCGTGCTGGACGAGCAATGGGGGCAATTGCAGCTGGAGCAAGGCACCTGGGCCAATCCGGCACGGGTCGATACGCTTGCAAGGACCCGGCTGGGCCTGATTGCGCCGCCGCATGATCGTGTGCGCATCGAAACGCTGACGAACGCGCCATGAACTACCATTCGCGCAAACTGCTCAAGCTGAATCTCGCTCCCTGGCGCATGGCGACGGTGGGCGGTCTGCTGCTTGCCGGGTTGACGGTGGTGGCCGGGCGCGCCTTCTATCTGCAGGGCCTCAATACCGATTATTTGCAGGGCAAGGGCGATGCGGTGGCCAATCGCAACCTTACTCTGCCGGCGCACCGTGGACAGGTGACTGACCGCTACGGCCAGTTGCTGGCGATCAGTACGCCGGTCGAATCCCTGTGGGCGCGCGCGACCGAACTCAATCTGTCGGCAGACCAGCGCGCGCATCTGGCCAGAGTGCTCGAGATCTCGCCGTCGGAGCTGACAAAAATCCTGTCGCACAAAACGCGCGGCGAATTCAGCGTGCGCCGCCCGGTTACTCCGGAGCAGGCCGTCAAGATCGCCGCCATGGGGTTGCCGGGCTTGACGCTGCGGCGCGAATACCGCCGTTACTATCCGGCGGGGGCGGTCACTGCCCAGGTGGTGGGCTTCACCAATGTGGACGACAAAGGGCAGGAAGGCGTCGAGCGCGCCTACCAGGACTGGCTGGCCGGGCGCGCGGGCGAGCGCCAGATCCTGCGTGACCGTCACGGCAACACCATTCGCGATCTGGCGCCGATCAAGACCGCGCAGATGGGCGGCAACCTGACCCTGTCGCTTGATCTCAAGATCCAGTATCTGGCACACCGTGAACTGGCGGCGGCAATCGAGAAACACAAAGCCAAGGGCGGCAGCATCGTGGTGCTCGACGCCAAGACCGGCGAGATCCTTGCGCTGGTGAACCAACCGGTTTTCAATCCCAACAACCGCCAGAATTACAAGCCGGACCTGATGCGCAACCGCGCGGTGATCGACACCTTTGAACCGGGGTCCACCGTCAAGCCCTTCGTCGCGGCAGCGGTACTGGAGCGGGGCCTGTTCCGCCCGGACAGCGTGATCGAAACGCCGGACAACTTTCGGGTCGGAAACAAGCTGGTGCACGACGAACACCACCACGATCACCTGACGGTGACGCAGATCATCCAGATATCGAGCAATGTCGGTGCCGCCAAAATGGCGATGACATTGACGCCACAGCAGCATTGGGAGGTGTTGCATCGTGCCGGGTTCGGCCAGTTGCCGGGTTCGGGCTTCCCGGGCGAGACTGCCGGGCGGCTGCGCGATCCGGCGACCTGGAAGCCGGTCGAACAGGCCACCATGGCGTATGGCTACGGATTGTCGGTCAGCCTGCTGCAACTGACCCGGGCCTACATGGCGTTTGCCAACGACGGCGAAGTCATGCCGTTGTCTTTCCTCAAGCGTGAGCCGCAGGAGATCGTCGGCGAACGGGTGTTCTCTCCGACCGTGGCACGGGAAGTGCGCGCGATGATGGAGACCGTGACTCAGGAAGGCGGTACCGGGACATTGACCCGGGTGCCGGGTTATCGCGTGGCCGGCAAAACCGGTACCGCACACAAGCTCGTCAATGGCCATTACGCGCCGGACCGTTATCTGGCCTCCTTCGTCGGCATGGCGCCGGCGTCGAATCCGCGTCTCATCATTGGCGTGGCGATCGACGAGCCATCGGATGGCGTGTATTACGGCGGCAGCGTCGCAGGGCCTGTCTTCGCGCAGGTCATGGCAGCGAGCCTGCGCCTGCTCGGGCTGCCGCCTGATGCACCGGAAACCGAAACGAAGATGACCGAGAATGCCGTGTCGGCCAAGGGGGGCGCGTGATGGCGACGGCCGGCTCGCATCCCGTTTCCGGCCTGGCCGCATCCCAGGCTATCCACGAGACGGTGCCGCATATTCTGGAACGGCTCGGGATCGCCGTCGGCGAACTCACCAGCGACAGCCGCAAGGCCGTGCCCGGTACGGTGTTCGCCGCTTATCCCGGCGAGGCGCGCGACGGGCGGGATTTCATTGCGCAAGCCGTGGCGCGGCGTGTCGACGGCGTGTTGTGGGAAGCGGACCATTACCAGTGGGATCCGGCGCTGGGCATCCCCAACGCCGGCGTGGTCGGGTTGAAGACCCGTATCGGCGAAATCGCCGCGCACGTATATGGCGAGCCTTCGCGCGCGCTGCACATGGTCGGCGTCACCGGCACCAACGGCAAGACCTCGGTGGCGCACTGGGTGGCACAGGCCTTCACGCAACTGGGGCGCAAGGCGGCTGTCGTCGGTACCGTCGGCAACGGTTTTCCGCCTGTCGGAGGCAAGTCCGGCGCGCTGACGCCTGCACTCAACACCACGCCCGACGCCATCGAATTGCAGCAGCGTCTTGCGGCGTACCGGCAGCAGGGCGCGGTCGCCTGTGCGATGGAAGTCTCGTCGCACGGGCTCGCGCAGGGCCGCGTCAACGGCACCCGCTTCAATGTCGCCGTGCTGACCAATCTGTCGCGCGACCACCTCGACTACCACGGCAGCATGGAGAACTATGCCGACGCCAAGGCCCGACTGTTCAGCTGGCCCGGGCTGCAATGGGTCGTGGTCAACGTCGACGACGAGTTCGGGCGGCGGCTGGAAAGCGAAACCCGGCCCGCGCGCGTCGCCGGATACGGATTCCAGCGCGGTGCGGTGGTAGCGGAAAAATTGCATCTATCCCAGGCTGGCTTGCACCTGCGGGTTCATACCGACTGGGGCAATGCCGAGTTCGATGTGCCGCTGCTGGGGCGTTTCAATGCAGCCAATCTGCTGGCCGTGCTCACCACCCTGCTGGTTTCGGACGTGAAGCTGGACGATGCCTGCCAGGCATTGACCCATGTCACGCCGCCGCCGGGACGGATGCAGACGCTGGGCGGCGATGTGCATCCCCTGGTAGTCGTGGATTATGCCCATACGCCCGATGCGCTGGAAAAAGTGCTTGCCACGCTGCGTGAAATCGCCGGCGGCGGGCGTTTGATCTGCGTCTTCGGCTGCGGTGGTAATCGTGACAAGGGCAAGCGTCCGTTGATGGGACGGGCCACCGCCAAAGGCGCGGATGAAGTCTGGGTCACCAGCGACAATCCACGCAACGAAGACCCGCATCACATCATTCAAGACATTCTCGCCGGGATGAACGGCAAGCCGCATGTCGAGCCCGATCGCGCGCGCGCGATCTTCGAGGCCATCGGCGGCGCGCATCAAGGCGATGTGGTGCTGATCGCCGGCAAGGGTCATGAGGACTACCAGGAAGTTGCGGGCGAGCGCCTGCCGTTCTCCGATGTGGCCGTGGCGAAGAAGGCACTGGAGGCGTGGACATGAGCGACCGAGCCTGCGCAGTTGCGAGCACCGCGAATGGCCACCTGCGCCGACGTGCTGCAATCGGCTATGGGGCAAACCTGACGGAGGCATGGACATGATGCGTCTTTCCGAAGCCGCCGCCATGCTGGGCGTACCGTTTGCGGGTGAGGATGCCGAGGTGCTGCGCATCGCCACCGACAGCCGGACGATCCGGCCGGGCGATCTCTTCATCGCGTTGCGCGGCGAAAAATTCGACGGCGGCAGGTTTGCCGGCCAGGCACTGGGGCAGGGCGCGGTCGGCGTGGTGCTCGACCCGGCCCAGGCACCCGATGTGACCGCCGCCATCCGTGTCGACGATACCCGCCGGGCATTGGGCAAGCTGGCGGCCGCCTGGCGCGGACGCTTCGCCGTTCCGGTGGTCGCCATCACCGGCAGCAACGGCAAGACCACGGTCAAGGAAATGCTGGCGGCGATCCTGCGGGCGGAAGCCGGATCGGACGCCGCCGTGCTTCATACCGAAGGCAATCTCAACAACGACATCGGCCTGCCGCTGATGCTGCTGCGCCTGCGCGAGTCGCATCAATACGCCGTACTGGAAATGGGCATGAACCATGCAGGCGAAATCGACTATCTGACGCGCCTGGCCGCGCCCGATGTGGCAGTGGTCAACAACGCCCTGTCCGCGCACATCGGCTTTCTCGGTTCGATCGAGAATATCGCACGCGCCAAGGGCGAGATATTCAATGGCCTGTCGGATGCCGGTATCGCGGTGTTCAACGCCGATGATCCGCATGCCTGGCTGTGGCGCGAAGCCAATGCGCACCGCTGCGTGATCGACTTCGGCATCAGGCAGCCGGCTGCGGTGCGCGGGCACTACCAGCCGTGCGATTTCGGCTCGGTGCTGACCCTCGCGCTACCCAATGCCACACTGGAAATCAGCCTACAGCTGCCGGGCGAGCACAACGCAATGAATGCGCTCGCCGCGGCGGCGGCCGCCTTTGCGCTCGACATCAGCCACCGCAGCATCGTCGCCGGGCTGTCGGGATTCGGCGGCGTCAAGGGTCGCCTGCAGAAGAAGCCCGCACTGCACGGCAGCACCTTCATCGACGACACCTACAACGCCAATCCCGATTCGGTTAAGGCCGCATTGGCCGTGCTGGCGCAACAGGCCGGCAAGAAAGTGCTGGTGCTGGGTGATATGGGCGAACTGGGCAGCGACGCCGCGGCGATGCACGCTCAGATCGGACAGGCGGCACGCGAAGCCGGCGTCGACAGGTTGCTGGCGCTGGGCGAACTGACGAAGGAAACCGTCGGAGCCTTCGGCGCCGGGGCAATGCATTTCGAACGTATCCAGGAACTGCTTGCCGAACTCGAAAACGCACTCACGCCCGACACCACCGTGCTGGTGAAAGGTTCGCGTTTCATGCAGATGGAACGCGTGGTCAACAGTTTTATGGAAGACCCGGCACCTCCGCAGCCGGGGCACGAGGGACACTGACATGCTCCTGTGGCTGTTTCAGCATCTAGGCCAGGACGTTCGGGTATTCAACGTCTTCAACTACCTGACGCTGCGTGCCGTGCTGGCCACGCTCACCGCGCTGACGATCTCCTTCATCGTCGGCCCGGCCGTGATCCGCAAGCTCACTGCGCTGAAAATCGGCCAGTCGGTGCGCAGCGACGGCCCGCAAACCCATCTGGTCAAGGCCGGCACGCCGACCATGGGCGGCGCGTTGATCCTGGTCTCGGTCGCCGTGACCACGCTGCTGTGGGCGGACCTGTCCAACGACTATGTGTGGCTGGCCTTGCTTACCCTGCTGGGCTTCGGCGTCATCGGCTGGGTCGACGACTGGCGCAAGGTCGTCGAGAAGAACTCGCGCGGCCTGCCCTCGCGCTGGAAATATTTCTGGCAGTCGGTGATCGGCCTCGCGGTCGCGGCCTACCTGTGGCACACGGCCAGCCTGCCGGCGCACACCGAGCTCATCATTCCCTTCCTCAAGCACGCCACGGTTCCGTTGTCGGCGGTGGGCTTCATCGCGCTGACCTATTTCGTCATTGTCGGCTCCAGCAACGCGGTCAACCTGACCGACGGCCTCGATGGCCTGGCAATCCTGCCGACCGTGATGGTGGCATCCGCCCTGGCGATCTTTGCCTACGTCGCGGGCAACGCGGTGTTCTCGAAATACCTCGGCCTGCCGCACGTGCCCGGTGCGGGCGAGCTCGCGGTGTTCTGTTCGGCGATGGCGGGTGCGGGGCTGGCCTTCCTGTGGTTCAACGCCTATCCGGCGGAAGTGTTCATGGGCGACGTCGGCGCGCTGGCGCTGGGTGCGGCGCTCGGCGTGGTCGCCGTCATCGTGCGGCAGGAAATCATCCTCTTCATCATGTGCGGCGTGTTCGTGGTGGAAACCCTGTCGGTCATGGTGCAGGTTGCCTCGTTCAAACTCACCGGCAAACGCGTGTTCCGCATGGCGCCGATCCACCATCACTACGAACTGAAAGGCTGGAAGGAGAACCAGGTGGTGGTGCGTTTCTGGATCATCAGCATGATGCTGGTACTGATCGGCCTGTCGAGCCTGAAACTGAGATGAACTACGACAGCCTGAACCTTTCCGGCAAACAGGTCTTGGTGCTCGGCCTCGGCGACACCGGGCTGTCATGCACCCGCTGGCTGGCGGCGCGTGGCGCCCAGGTGAGCGTGGCCGACAGCCGCGCGACGCCGCCGCATGCTGCGCGTCTGGCGGAATGGTTGCCGCAGGTGCCGCTCTTTACCGGTCCGTTCGACGATGCCCGCTTACTGGCGGCCGACATGCTGGTGCTCAGCCCGGGCGTGCCGTTGGCCGAACCGGCCGTCGCGCGTGCCGTCGCTGCAGGCGTCGAAGTGGTGGGTGATGTGGAGCTGTTCGCTCGCGCGATCCATGCACTCAACACCGAGCGTGCCGCGTCGACCGATTCAAGCGGCCCGATGCGGGTGATCGCCATCACCGGCAGCAACGGCAAGAGCACCGTCACCTCGATGTGCGGCGACATGTGTCGCACGGCTGGGCTGACCACTTGCGTGGCCGGCAATATCGGCCTGCCGGTGCTGGATGCACTGGCCGAGATCGAACAAGGCATCGCCCCTGCACCCCAGGTGTGGGTACTGGAATTATCGAGCTTCCAGCTCGAGACGACCACCAGCCTCAATGCCGATGCCGCCACGGTGCTCAACGTGTCGGAAGACCACATGGATCGCTATCCCGACATGGACGCTTACGCCGCTGCCAAGGCACGCATCTATGACGGCGTCGGCGTGCAGGTGGTGAACCGCGACGATGCACGCAGCCTCGCCATGGCACGACCCGGCCGCCACGTGGTCAGCTTCGGTCTGGATCGCTGCCCGAGGGGAGAGAACTTCGGTTTGTGCGAGGACGAGCTCTGCCTGGGCGGCGACATGCTGATGCCCTTGTCCGCGCTGCCGGTGGCCGGGCTGCACAACGCGGCCAATGCGCTGGCGGCCCTGGCGCTGACCCGCGCGCTGGATTTACCGATGGAGGCCTTGTTGCGCGGTCTGTTGCATTTCAAGGGACTGCCGCACCGGGTGGAAAAAGTCGCCGAGATCGAGGGGGTGACCTACTACGACGACTCGAAAGGCACCAATGTCGGCGCCACCGAGGCCGCGCTGTATGGCATGGGCAATCGCAAGGCAGTGGTGATCCTGGGCGGCGACGGCAAGGGGCAGGATTTCAGCCCGCTCAAGGGGGCAGTGGAAGCCAATGCCCGGGCCGTGGTGCTGATCGGGCGCGACGCCCCGCTGATCGATGCCGCCATCGCAGGCTGTGGCGTCGACGTCTATGCGGCCGCGAGTCTTGCCGATGCGGTAGGCCAGGCGCAGCGTCTCGCCCATCCCGGCGATGCCGTCCTGCTGTCGCCCGCCTGCGCCAGCTTCGATATGTTCCGCAACTACGTTCATCGCGCCGAAGTGTTCGTCGCCGCCGTGAACAAGCTGGCGGCTGAAAGGGCGGCGAACTGATGCTCTATGCCGCGCGTGCGCCCAAACCCAGTGCCGAGCTCGATTTCAGCCTGCTGTGGCTGGCCATGGGCCTGCTGGCGATCGGCCTGGTGATGGTCTATTCCGCGTCGATTGCGATCGCCGAAGCCGCTCGTTATACCCATCACAACGGCGAGTACTACCTGCTGCGGCAGGGCATCTTCATCGCCATGGGCGTCGGGGTCGGCATCGCCGCGTTCCGGGTGCCGATGCGCGTGTGGCAGCAGGCAGCTCCCTATCTCTTTCTGGCCGGCCTGCTGTTGCTGGTGGTCGTGCTGATCCCGCATATCGGTCGAGAGGTCAACGGCAGCCGGCGCTGGATTCCGCTCGGTTTTGCCAACCTGCAGCCCTCGGAACTGATGAAGTTCCTTGCCGTGTTGTATGCGGCCGACTACACCACGCGCAAGGCCGCCTTCATGCATGACTTCAAGAAGGGGTTTCTGCCGATGGCCGCGGTGATGATGCTGGCCGGTGCCCTGTTGCTGCGCGAGCCGGATTTCGGCGCCTTCGTCGTCATCGTCTCGATCGCCATGGGCATTCTGTTTCTCGGCGGTCTCAACTGGAAGGTATTCGCTGGACTGGTGGTGGTGCTGCTGGTCGGGTTTGCTCTCCTGATCCTGACCTCGCCGTATCGCCTGCAGCGCGTGCTCGGCTTCATGGATCCGTTCGCCGACCCGTATGGCAAGGGTTACCAGCTGTCGCACGCCCTGATCGCCTTCGGTCGTGGCGAGTGGCTGGGCCTGGGCCTGGGCGGCAGCATCGAAAAACTGTTCTACCTGCCGGAGGCGCACACCGATTTCCTGATGGCCGTGATCGCCGAGGAGTTCGGTTTCGTCGGCGTCGTCGTGGTAATCGGTCTGTTTGGCTGGCTCATCGTCAAGGCCTTCCTGATCGGCCACCGTGCAGCCCAGCTCGAGCGCAATTTCTGTGCACTGGTGGCGCAGGGCATCGGGATCTGGATCGGTGTGCAGGCGCTCATCAACATGGGCGTGAACGTCGGCCTTCTGCCCACCAAGGGTCTCACGCTGCCTTTCCTGTCGTTCGGCGGCAGCGGCATCATCGCCAACTGCCTGGCGGTCGCCATCCTGTTGCGCATCGACTGGGAACACCGGCAGATGATGCGGGGAAAAACCTTCTGATGGCCGCCCTGAACCGTACGCTCATGGTCATGGCCGGCGGCACCGGCGGTCACGTCTACCCGGCGCTTGCGGTGGCCGACGCGCTGCGCGCGCGCGGCTGGGAGGTATTCTGGCTCGGTACGCGCGCCGGGCTGGAAGCGCGCGTAGTCCCGGCGGCGGGCATCGACATGGTGTGGGTCAGCATGGGGGGCGTGCGTGGCAAGGGCCTGCTGAAAAAACTGCTGTTGCCGGCCACCCTGCTGGTCGCCTTCTGGCAGAGCCTTGTCGCCATCCTCAAGCGCCGCCCCGATGTCGTGCTCGGCATGGGCGGTTATACCGCCTTCCCCGGCGGCATGATGGCGAGCCTGCTCAACCGGCCCCTGGTCATCCACGAACAGAATTCGATCGGCGGCCTCACCAACCGGGTGCTGGCTTGTCTTGCAGACCGTGTGCTGACGGCTTTTCCCAAGGTATTCACTCATACGCACGACAAACCGATCCCATGCCGTCATGTGACGAGCGAATGGGTGGGTAACCCAGTACGGAGCGACATTGTCGCTCTGGCAAACGAGCAGCGCACCGACATTGCCGCCGCCACGCCGATGGCGCACAGCGGACCGCTACGCCTGCTGGTGGTCGGCGGCAGTCTCGGCGCACAGGCCCTGAACGAACGGGTCCCGCAGGCGCTGGCCCTGCTGCCTGCGGACCAGCGTCCGCAGGTCGTCCATCAGTCCGGCCGTCAGCACCTGGATGCGTTGCGTACGAACTATGCCGCCGCCGGCGTCGAGGCCGAGGTGCGCGATTACATCGAGGACATGGCTGCCGCCTATCGCGACTGTGATTTCGCCATCTGCCGTGCCGGTGCGATGACCGTGGCCGAACTGGCCTGTGCCGGTGTGCCTGCGGTGCTGGTGCCTTTCCCCTTTGCGGTGGACGACCACCAGACCGGCAACGCCGAGTTTCTGTCCGATGCCGGTGCAGCTTGGCTGATGCAACAAAAGGACCTGAGTGCGGAAAAGCTGGCCGCGCTGATCGGAAGCCTCGACCGCGCCACACTCGCCGTCATGTCGGACAAAGCCCGGCAACTGGCCAAGCCCGATGCCACGGCTCGCGTCGCCGATATTTGCGAGGCACTTGCCAAATGAAACACGCCGTCAAGCACATCCATTTCGTGGGCATTGGTGGAGTCGGCATGAGCGGTATCGCCGAAGTGCTGCTGAACCTGGGTTATAGCGTGTCGGGCTCGGACCTGGCCGACAACGCGGTGACGCAGCGGCTGGCCGGACTGGGCGCGCGCATCCATCGCGGCCATGCGGCGGAGAATATCGTCGACGCCGATGCTGTCGTCACTTCGACCGCAGTACAGGAAGACAACCCCGAGGTCATCGCTGCGCGCGAGAAGAAGATTCCCATCGTGCCGCGCGCACTGATGCTGGCCGAACTGATGCGGCTGCAGCGCGGCATTGCGATCGCCGGCACGCACGGCAAGACCACCACCACCAGCCTGGTTGCCAGCATTCTCGGCGAAGCCGGCATGGACCCGACCTACGTCATCGGCGGCAAGCTCACTGCCGCCGGCACCAACGCGCGACTCGGCAAGGGCGATTTCCTGGTGGCCGAGGCCGACGAGTCCGATGCCTCCTTCCTTTACCTCACGCCGGTGATCGCGATCGTCACCAACATCGACGCCGATCACATGGATACCTATGGCCATGATTTCGAGCGCCTGAAAACCGCCTTCGTCGACTTCTGCCAGCGGCTCCCCTTCTACGGTATGGCGGTGCTGTGCATCGACGATCCGCACGTGCGCGAGATCCTGCCGCGCATCACCAAGCCGATCACCACCTACGGTCTGGACGAGTCGGCGCAGGTGCGTGCGGTCAATCCGCGCTTCGAGCGCGGCCAGATGCGTTTCACGGTCAAGCGCGAAGGCATGGCCGATCTCGACGTGATGCTGAATCACCCGGGCATGCACAACGTGCTGAATGCGCTGGCGGCGATTGCCGTGGCGAGCGAAGTCGGTGCCGATGATGCCGCCATCGTCAAGGCGCTTGCCGAGTTCCATGGCGTGGGCCGCCGCTTCCAGCGTTACGGCGAGTTGTCCGCGAAGGATGGCGGGAAGTATTGCCTGGTCGACGACTACGGCCATCATCCGGTCGAGATGGCCGCCACGCTTGCCGCAGCGCGCGGCGCCTTTCCCGGCCGGCGTCTGGTGCTGGTGTTCCAGCCACATCGTTTCACGCGCACGCGCGACTGCTTCGAGGATTTCGTGAAAGTGCTGTCGGAAACCGACGTGCTGGTGTTGACCGAGGTGTACCCGGCAGGCGAGGCCCCCATCGTGGCGGCCGATGGCCGCGCGCTGGCGCGCGCGGTGCGGGTGGCAGGCAAGGTCGAGCCGGTGTTCGTGGAAAACGTGACCGATGTCCCTGCCACGGTGCGCGATCTCGCGCAGGCGGGCGACGTGGTGCTGGTGATGGGAGCCGGCAGTATCGGCCAGGTGGCGCCCGCACTGGGTTCGGAATCCGCCGGGAGGACAAACCATGCGGCATGACTACCGCATGAGCGAAGTCGACATGGCGGGCGGGGGCGCACCCGTCCTGCGCGGGCACTTCCTCTACAACGAACCGATGAAGAAGCATGTGTCGTGGCGCGCTGGCGGTGCCGCGCAACGCGTCTACATTCCGGCCGATCTCGAGGATCTGACCTGGCTGGTCCGTTCGGTCCCGGCGCACGAAAGCGTTCACATGGTGGGCTTGGGCAGCAATCTGCTGGTGCGTGACGGCGGGGTCGCCGGCGTGGTGATCTTGTTGCACGGCGTGCTGAGAAAACTGGCCATCGAAAGCCGTACGCATGGATTGCCGCCGGCACCGGCAGATGTCGACACCGCCTTGGTGTACGCCCAGGCAGGCGTCGCCTCGCCCAAGCTGGCACGTTTTGCCGCCAACCACGATCTCGTCGGCGGCGAGTTCTGGGCCGGCATTCCGGGCACCGTCGGCGGTGCCATCGCCATGAACGCCGGCTGCTACGGCAGCGAAACCTGGGACAAGCTGGTGCAGGTACAAACCCTGGATCGCGATGGCCAGTTGAACGAACGGTTGCCGGATGAATATGTGACCGGCTACCGCCATGTCGCGCTGAAGCTTCCGCATCAGGAATGGTTCATCGGCGGCTGGTTCCGCCTCACGCGTGGCGATGGCGCGGCTTCGCGCGAAATCATCAAGGACTTGCTGAAAAAACGCATTGCCTCGCAGCCGCTGAATCTGCCCAACGCCGGTTCGGTGTTCCGCAATCCCCCTGGCGACTATGCGGCCCGGCTGGTCGAGACCTGTGGCCTCAAGGGTTTCAGGATCGGTGGCGCGCAGGTGTCGACCAAGCATGCCAACTTCATCGTCAATACAGGCAACGCCACGGCAGCCGACATCGAGCGACTGATCGAGCATGTGGAAGAGACCGTGGAGACGCGCACCAATGTGCGGTTGATCCGCGAAGTGAGAATTATTGGAGAACGTCTGTGAGCACGATCGTATCGGCGAAGGCATTCGGAAAAGTCGCCGTGATGCTGGGCGGCACGTCGGCGGAACGGCCGGTGTCGCTCAATAGCGGCGCAGCGGTGCTGGCTGCGCTGGCCCGACAGGGGGTCGATGCGCACGCATTCGACCCGGCGAACCGTAATCTCGGAGATCTCATCACAGGTGAGTTCGACCGGGTCTTCATCGCGCTGCACGGGCGCTACGGCGAGGATGGGTGCATGCAGGGCGCACTCGAACTGCTGGGCATTCCCTATACCGGCAGCGGCGTGATGGCGTCGGCCATCGGCATGGACAAGTGGCGTACCAAGCTGTTGTGGCGCGCCGCCGGACTGCCGACTGCCGACTGGGACATTCTCACCGCGGCCAGCGATTTTGTCGCAGCGGAAAAGAAGCTGGGCCTGCCCATTTTCGTGAAGCCCGCCCGTGAGGGGTCGAGCATCGGCATGAGCAAGGTGACCGAGCCGGGTACGCTGAAGGCGGCCTATGAGACCGCCGCCGAACACGACACATTGGTGCTGGCCGAGAAGTTCATCGACGGCGCCGAATTCACCGTCGGCATCCTCGGCGAGACCGCCTTGCCGCTAATCCGCCTGGAGCCCGCGAAAGACAAGGCCTTCTACGACTTCGAAGCCAAATACCTGCGCAACGATACCCAATATCACTGCCCGGCTGGGCTCCCGGAGATGCAGGAAATGGCGTTGCGGAAATTGGCGCTCGACGCTTTCCGCCTGGTCGGCGGGCGCGGCTGGGGACGGGTCGACGTCATGCTGGACAGCCTCGGCAACCCCTACCTGCTGGAGGTGAATACCTCGCCCGGCATGACCGACCACAGCCTGGTGCCGATGGCCGCGCGCGTCGCCGGCCTGGATTTCGACGCCCTGTGCATGAAGATACTGGAGCAGACGCTGTGACGTCTCCGGAACTCGCCGCCCATCCGCTGTCGCAGGTCGCCCGTGTGCTGACCTGGGGCGCGCTCGGGCTGCTGGCCTACGGCGCCGCCAGCTGGGTGGCTGCGCAGCCGTGGTTCGCCCTGCACACCATCGAGGTGAAAACGCCGGTCGCGCACGTCACCGAGGCGCAGATCCGGCTGGTGGCGGAGCGGCAGGTGCGCGGCACCTTCTTCACCGTCGATCTCGAACGCGTGCGCAACAGCCTGGAAAAACTGCCCTGGGTGCGCGAAGCGCGCGTGGAGCGTCGCTGGCCCGATACGCTGGTGGTGTCGCTCACCGAACATGTGCCGCTGGCACGCTGGAACGACGATGCCCTGGTGAGCGAGACCGGCGAAGTGTTTGGTGCCGCTGTGTCCACCAAGCTGCCGCGCCTTGTCGGCCCCGAGGGCAGCAGCACCGAAGTGGTCGCGACGTACCGCCGCTATCAGGCGGCGCTGGCTCCCCTAGGCATGACGATAGACGAATTGCGGCTGTCACCGCGCCGCGCCTGGCGTGTGCGCCTCGACAACGGCATGCAGCTGGCGCTTGGCCGGATGCAGACCGACAAGCGGCTGGCGCGTTTCGTCGCCCTGTATCCGCGCCTGTTCGGCCCGCAGCCGGCAAAGGACGGGCAGGCTGCGGCCACCCCTCCCATCCCGCTGATGGTTGACCTGCGCTACACCGACGGCTTCGCCGTGCGCATGCCGAACGGCGTGACCCCTTTTAAATCGAGTGAAACATGAGTGCACCGCAACATGAGTAAGCCAAGAGATCCCAAAAACCTCGTCGTCGGTCTCGACATCGGCACCTCCAAGATCGTCTGCATCGTTGCCGAGATCAACGACGAGGGCATGCTCGAGGTCATCGGCATGGGCACGCATCCGTCGCGCGGCCTGCGCCGTGGCGTGGTGGTCAACATCGAAGCCACCGTCAACGCCATCCAGCGCGCGCTGGAGGAGGCCGAGCTGATGGCCGACTGCAAGATCCGCGAGGTGTACACCGGCATCGCCGGCAGCCACATCAAGAGCTTCAACTCGCACGGCATGTTCGCCATCAAGGACAAGGAAATCAGCCAGATGGACGTCGACCGCGTGGTGGAAACCGCGCGTGCGGTGAACATCCCGACCGATCAGCAGATCCTGCACACCATCCCGCAGGAATTCATCGTCGACGGCCAGGAAGACGTGCGCGATCCGCTCGGCATGAGCGCGGTGCGCCTGGAGGTGAAGGTGCACATCGTCACCGGCGCGGTGTCGGCGGCGCAGAACATCATCAAATGCGTACGCCGCTGCGGGATCGAAGTAGCCGACCTGGTGCTGCAGCCGCTGGCCAGCGCGATGGCGGTGCTGACCGAGGACGAGAAGGAACTCGGCGTGTGCCTGGTCGACATCGGCGGCGGCACCACCGACATCGCGGTGTTCACCAACGGTGCCATCCGCCATACCGCGGTGATTCCGGTGGCGGGCGACCAGGTCAACAACGACATCGCGGTGGCGTTGCGCACGCCGCCGAAGGAGGCCGAGGACATCAAGGTGCAATACGGCTGCGCCTTGCGCCAGCTGGCCGACGCGCGCGACATGATCGAAGTGCCCGGCATCGGCGACCGTCCGCCACGGACGCTGTCCCGCCAGACGCTGGCCGAATTCATCGAACCGCGCATGGAAGAGCTGTATTCGCTGGTGCAGGCCGAATTGCGCCGTAGCGGATTCGAGGAACTGCTGTCGTCCGGCATCGTCATTACCGGCGGCTCGGCGGCGATGCAGGGCATGGTCGAGCTCGGCGAAGAGGTCTTCCACATGCCGGTGCGGATGGGGTGGCCGCGTTATGAAGGCGCGCTGTCGGACGTCATGCGCAATCCGCGTTATGCCACTTGCATGGGCCTGTTGATGGCCGGCCTGGAAGCGCGCGGGCGCGATGCGCCGAAGTTGTCCAGCGGCAACTTCAAGGACATTTTTGAACGCATGAAGAGCTGGTTCAAGGGGAATTTTTGACGCCGTGCGAACGACGTTGAAACGGTATTTGGCGGTGGTGTCGGGTGTATCGGTACATCGAGGCAAACACGCCAAAGGATTTTCGAGTGTGGTTTTTGATTGGGCAAAAAGGAGGAAGCAATATGTTTGAACTGATGGATGTAGACACCCAGGACGCAGTGATCAAGGTCATCGGCGTGGGCGGTTGTGGCGGCAATGCGGTCGATCACATGATCAGCTCCGGATTGAATGGCGTGGAGTTCATCGCCATCAATACCGACGCGCAGGCGCTGAAGCGCAACCAGGCCAAGCTGCAACTGCAGTTGGGCAACGGCGTGACCAAGGGCCTGGGCGCCGGCGCCAACCCCGATGTCGGCCGCGAAGCCGCGCTGGAAGACCGCGAGCGCATTGCCGAATTGATCGACGGCGCCGACATGCTGTTCATCACCGCCGGCATGGGTGGCGGTACGGGCACCGGTGCGGCGCCGGTGGTGGCCGAGGTCGCCAAGGAACTCGGCATCCTCACGGTGGCGGTCGTCACCAAGCCCTTCATGTTCGAAGGCAAGCGCGTGCGCGCCGCCAACGCTGGCATCGAGGCGCTGTCGCGCCACGTCGATTCGCTGATCATCATTCCCAACGAGAAATTGATGCAGGTGCTGGGCGACGACGTCTCCATGCTCGACGCCTTCAAGGCCGCCAACAACGTGCTGCATGGCGCCGTCGGTGGCATCGCCGAAGTCATCAACTGCCCCGGCCTGGTCAACGTCGACTTCGCCGACGTGCGCACCGTGATGAGCGAGATGGGCATGGCCATGATGGGTTCGGCACAGGCCAGCGGCGAGAACCGTGCGCGCATCGCCGCCGAGCAGGCCGTCGCCAGCCCGTTGCTGGAAGACGTCAACCTCGCCGGCGCGCGCGGCGTGCTGGTCAACATCACCGCTTCCTCCACCGTCAAGATGAAGGAAATCCACGAGGTGATGAACACCATCAAGGGCTTCACCGCGGAAGAGGCCACCGTCATCGTCGGCCAGGTGCTCGACGACACCATGGAAGACGCTCTGCGCGTCACCATGGTCGCCACCGGCCTGGGCAATCCCGTTGCCCGGCAGAACCAGAAGCCGATGCAGATCATCCGCACCGGCACCGATGATGCGCCGATGATGGTGAACGGCAACAGCGAGGAACTGCCCAGCGTGATGACCAGCCGTCGTAGCCGGACCATCCAGGCGATGACCGATTCCGGCATCGACACCCTGGACATCCCGGCCTTCCTGCGTCGCCAAGCTGACTGAGCGTGGTTGTAGCCGCATACGATTCCGCATGGGCTTTAGCCCATAGCGGATCGGAGTCCTTTAGGGCTTTAGCGGCTTTACAACCACGGCCTGCCCCTTGCGGGTAGAACGAGGTTGTTGCCGCGTACGAGTCCACGATGGGCTTCCGTCCATCGTGGATCGGCGTCTTTTGCGTGGGAATCCCATGCCGGGTGAACTCGTCCGCATGGAACCGGGTCCTATTCCCGTTCCATGTGTAGGGTTGCCTGTCGCGCGACCGGTTAAAATGGCGGAATGATCAAGCAACGTACTCTTAAAACGCCCGTCAAGGCGACCGGCGTCGGTCTGCATTCCGGCGTCAAGGTCGAGATGACCCTGCGCCCTGCCGGGCCCAATACCGGCATCGTGTTCAGGCGCATGGATCTCGATTCGCCGGTCGACCTCAAGGCCGACCCCTATCTGGTTACCGACACCCGGCTGTGCTCGATGCTCGAGTCCGGTCCGGCCAAGGTATCGACCGTCGAGCATCTGATGTCGGCGCTCGCCGGCCTGGGGATCGACAACCTGTTGGTCGATCTGACCGGCCCGGAGATTCCCATCATGGATGGCTCCTCGGCGCCGTTCGTGTTCTTGCTGCAGTCCGCCGGCATCGTCGAGCAGGATGCGGCGAAGCAGTATGTGCGCATCACGCAGCCGATCGAGGTGAAGGACGGCGACAAATGGGCGCGTTTCGTTCCACACAACGGCTTCAAGGTCGAATTCACCATCGACTTCAAGCATCCCGTGTTCGACAAGAGCGGCAAGACCGTCAGCATTGATTTCGCCGACACGGCCTACACGAAGGAAGTCGCGCGCGCCCGTACCTTCGGCTTCATGCACGAGGTCGAGGCCTTGCGCAACAGCGGACTGGCGCTGGGCGGCTCACTCGACAACGCCATTGTCATGGATGAATACCGCGTGCTGAACCAGGATGGCCTGCGTTATGACGACGAGTTCGTCAAACACAAGGTGCTCGACGCCATTGGCGATCTCTATCTGCTGGGTCATCCGGTCATCGGCGCCTTCGAGGCCTACAAATCAGGCCATGCGCTCAACAATGCGCTGCTGCGCGAGTTGCTGCAGCACCGGGAATCCTGGGAATTCGTCAGCTTCGCGCATGAAGAGGAGGTGCCGGCCGCCTTCCTGCGCCTGCATCCGCTCACGGCCTGATGATCGTCATCCGGCTGCTGATCGTCGCCCTGCTCATTGCGGTGGCTGCGCTCGGGTTGGCCTGGCTGTTCACCGGCAATCGGAAATATCTCGGATATATGGGCCGCGTGCTGCGTTTCGCGATCGTGTTTGGCTTTGTCGCCGCCTTGTTGTTTGTAGTGGAACGCGTGGTACTGAGATGAGCGACGATGTGGAAAAGCCACAGCCAAGGCATGGAATTGATGCTATAAAACAACGGAGTGTGCGGACCGTATCGAGTACCAAGCAAGGCGCATTCCGCGACGGCGCTTGCGAAAATTAGGGTGGAATGGCGTATTTACAAGGCCGCCGAGGCTATCCATATAAAACCCTGGAGGAGTAACATTGCGCCAGACCGCACTCCTGCTGATGGGAGAGCGCTAGCTTATTGTTGAAGATCCGTCCATTTTGAATCCCACAGATCCCAAGGAGTAACCCTATGCGTATCAAGACCCTGTCAGTCCTCATCGCCCTTGCCGGCACGGCCCTGCAGGCGCACGCGGCGGACGACCGCCTCTACGTCGCGCCGACCCTGAACTACACCTTCTCCGACAACGATCGCCACGCCGACGACGGCTGGGGCGGCGGTCTGGCACTCGGCAAGCCCATCACCGAACACCTGAACATGGAGTTGTCGCTGACGGGCAGTTCGCTTGATTACAAGACCGGCAGCGGCAAGTACGACCTGTGGGGTCTGGGGGTCGACGCGCTGTATCTCTTCAACCGCGATGCCGACTTTACGCCCTACGGCGTGGTGGGCTTGGGCGCCTTGTACACCGACATCCCGGGCAAGCATGACACCGGCTTGATGGGCAATATCGGCCTCGGCATCATGAAGCGCCTGACCGACAATATTTCCCTGCGTGCCGACGCACGCTACCGCATGGATGGCAATTCCACCAAGGCGTTTGGGGCGAATGATTTCGGCGACGCGATCATCAGTGTCGGCCTGAACTTCGCCCTGGGCCAGAAAGCCCAGCCCATGCCCAAGCCGGAACCCGCGCCTGCCCCCGTTGCAGAGCCCGCGCCTGCCCCCATGCCGGAACCTGCGCCCGCCCCTGTCGCGCAGCCGGAGCCTGCCGCCCCGGCGCTCAAGACTCCGCAGGCGCAGCAGCTCGATCAAGCCAAGTCGGGCGATGTGGTGGTGATCCTGGAAGGCGTGAATTTCGAGTTTGATTCCGCCCGCCTGCGCCCGGATGCCATCACCATCCTTGACGAGGCCGTGACGGTGCTGAACCGCCGCAAGGACATCAGCGTGGACGTGGTCGGCCACACCGACAGCACCGGTACCAAGCAGTACAACCAGGGCTTGTCCGAGCGCCGTGCCAAGTCGGTGTACGACTATTTCGTCAACAAAGGCATCGCCGCCGATCGGCTGACCACCAAGGGCTATGGCGAGACCAAGCCCATCGCCAGCAACGCCACCCGCGAAGGTCGTGCCAAGAACCGTCGCGTGGAGCTGGTCGTCAAGTAAGCGCACACCGCCGTACACGGAAAGGCCGCATCTACGGATGCGGCCTTTTTGCTTTTATGGACGAGAGCTAACAGGCGCGGCTCGAGGAAGGGACGTGCCGGGCGGCTGCAAGCAGCCGGCTCGAATCCGGGTCCAGGTGGGTAATCAATGATGGCCTAGACGCGCGGCGCCAGGCAGACACGGTTGCGGCCGCCATGCTTCGCCGCATAGAGGCCGGCGTCCGCGCGGCTGATGGCCTGTTCGTAGGACTCCGCGCCGTCATACTGGCTGACGCCGATGCTGACGGTGACCGAGACCGGTTGTGCGTCGACGGCGAACTGTGTCTGCTCGATTCTCAGGCGCAACTGTTCGGCGACATGCTGCCCCTGTTCGAGGGCGCTGCCCTTGAGTACGACGAGAAATTCTTCCCCGCCCCAACGGATGGCGATATCCGACGCCCGCAGCCCTTTCTGAAGCGAGGCCGCGACCTGGCTGAGGATGCGATCGCCGCCGATGTGCCCGAACCGGTCGTTGATCGATTTGAAGTGGTCGATGTCGATCAGCAGGATGGAAATCGGGCGCGGGTCGCGCCGGTATTCGGCGAAGGTCTTGTCGATCAGGATGCTGAATGCCTGGCGGTTGAGCAGGCCGGTGAGCTTGTCGGTAGCGGCCATGTCCTCGATGCGTTGTTGATACCGTGCAAGCGCGATATGGGTCAGGAACAGCACCAGCAGCGTAATGCCCAGACATACCGCGAGATTGACGTAAAGGGTCTGACGGATGTCGGCCAGCGCGGCATCTACGCCTTTTTCCACGAACAGATACCACTTGAGTTCGGGGACATAGTTCACATTGAGCAGATGCAGGCCGTGGCTGTCCCTGAACTGATAGGAGCCGGACTTTTCACGCAGGATGCGGTCGACGATGTCGCGCAGGCCCGGCGTTGCGCGCAGGTCGGTTTCCTGACGTCCGGACTGGTTGCCGAACAGGACGGTCTTGCCGTGCGCATCCACGAAATAGATGGTGCGCTGGAAACGCTGCTGATAATTCGAGATGAGGTGGCGCACGGCATCCACAGTGAGCCCGACGCCGGTGGCGCCGAGAAAGCGCCCGTCGAAGTCGAAGACACGATAGTTGACGAAGATGGTCAGTGCATCCCGGTTGGCCAGGTCGGGATCGACATTGATCTCGTAGGGTTCCGACATGGCGCGTACCCGGTAGTACCAGACGTCGCGGGATGCCTTCGGCGACACCTGCTTCAGGATGCCCTCGCCGGTGTAGTAGTTGGCGCTACGCTCGGAGACGAAGAAGCTGCTGAATGCGCCGTAGCGCGTTTTGATCTCCTGCAGATAACGGACCATGGCGCCGACGTCCTGCTCCCCGCCCACGACCCAGTCGCGCAGGAAGGTGTCGTGCGCCATGGTCGACGAGATGAGCACGGGCCGCACCAGATCCTTCTGGATCTCCGAATAGATATTGCTCGAGGTGAGCGGCAGTTCCTGGGCGACGATGGCATTCAGGATCGCCTGCTTCGACACGTAGTAGCTGCTGAGCGTGGTGGCGAAGAAGCCGGCTGCCAGCAGGATGCTCAGCCACAGGAGCAGGCGCTGACGCTTGAAAATACGGTGTGCTGAGTACATATGGGAGGGAAACAGGGGCGCGCGCGATTTTAGCAAACACCCATGCAGGGCATGGGGTCAATGCGGGCAGTATGACATCGCCGGGCGGTTTTCGGCGAGCGTGCAATATTGAGTTCAACGTGCAATAGAACGGGCTCGGCTGGCGGGCCAGGCCACTTGATCAGGTTTTCCGGTGGTGACGCAGCAGGTTGTCCAGCGCGTCCTTCAGCGGACCGTCCTCGATCTCCGCATTGAGATGCGCCAAGCCTTCCAGTGCGGCGGGCGGCAAGCCGGTTTTTTCGACAGGATGGACATAGCGCGCGAGCAACTCGGGGTTGACGCTGACGCGTACCGCCGTCGCCACGATTCCGAGCTTGCCGAGGCTGGCGATCAGCGCGTCGGTCTGGTGGCGCAGGCGGCTGGCGACGGCCCCGCTGTCACAGGCGAGGCTCAACACCTCGTTATCCAGCTGCATGACGCGAACGTGTCCGGCCAGCGCAGCGGGCAGGGAACGTTCGAGCGCAGCCTGGGTCTTGAGCAGGGTCCGGGCGCGTATGGCCAGGCCGTTCGGCAGTTGACTGGCGAGCAGGTCGGCCAGGCTCGAGGCACTCATGGGCGTGACACGCCGGCGTCACGGGATGCCGGCCCCGCTATGTTAAGATTCAACGGTTTACCGCGTCCTGCGGGCATTTCGGATTCCTCATGCTGCAATCCCTATTCAAGAAAGTCTTCGGCAGCCGCAACGATCGGCTGGTCAAACAATACCTGCAAAAGGTGAAAGCGATCAATGCGCTGGAGCCGGCGATGGAGAAATTGTCCGACGCCGAACTGGCAGGTAAGACAGCCGAGTTCAAGTCGCGGCTCGAAAACGGCGAGACGCTCGACAAGCTGCTGCCGGAAGCGTTTGCCGTGGTGCGCGAATCCTCCCGCCGAGTGCTTGGCATGCGCCATTTCGACGTGCAGATGGTGGGCGGCATGGTACTGCACGACGGCAAGATCGCCGAGATGCGCACGGGCGAAGGCAAGACGCTGATGGCGACCTTGCCGGCCTATTTGAACGCGCTGGCAGGCAAGGGCGTGCACGTGGTGACGGTGAACGATTACCTTGCCAGCCGGGATGCGGAGTCGATGGGCCGGCTGTACGGCTTTCTCGGTCTGACCACCGGCGTCAACATGTCGCAAATGCCGCATGACGAAAAACAGGCCGCGTATGCCGCCGACATCACCTACGGCACCAACAACGAATACGGCTTCGACTACCTGCGCGACAACATGGTCTACCAGATGAGCGAGAAGGTGCAGCGCCCGCTGGCCTTCGGCATCATCGATGAAGTCGACTCGATCCTGATCGACGAGGCGCGCACGCCGCTGATCATTTCGGGGCAGTCGGAAGAGAACACCGCGCTGTACCAGCAGGTCAACCTGGTGCCGCCGCGCCTGACCCGCCAGAAGGACGAGGAATCCGAGGGCGACTACTCGGTCGACGAGAAGTCGCGTCAAGTCCTGTTGTCCGAAACCGGACACGAAAAAGTCGAGGAAATCCTCACCGAGATGGGACTGCTGCTGCCCGGTGGCAGTCTCTACGACGCCTCCAACATTATGCTGATGCACCACGTGTACGCCGCGTTGCGCGCGCACGCGCTGTATTTCCGCGACCAGCACTACGTGGTGCAGAACGGTGAAGTCATCATCGTCGACGAGTTCACCGGTCGCCTGATGAGCGGCCGCCGCTGGTCGGAAGGCCTGCACCAGGCGGTGGAAGCCAAGGAGGGCGTGGCGATCCAGAAGGAAAACCAGACCCTGGCGTCGATCACCTTCCAGAACTACTTCCGCATGTACCAGAAGCTGTCGGGCATGACCGGCACGGCGGACACCGAAGCCTTCGAATTCCAGAGCATCTACGGCCTGGAAACCGTGGTCATCCCGACCCACCGCCCGATGATCCGCAAGGACGAGCACGACCAGGTCTACCGGACGGCCAAGGAACGCGACCAGGCGGTCATCAACGACATCCGCGCGCGCAATGCCGGCGGCCAGCCGGTCCTGGTCGGCACCACGTCGATCGAGGCCAACGAACATCTGTCCGCCGAACTGACCCGGGCCGGACTGCAGCACAACGTGCTGAACGCCAAGCAGCACGCCCGCGAAGCGGAAGTGATCGCGCAGGCTGGCATGCCCGGCGGCATCACCATCGCCACCAACATGGCGGGCCGCGGCACCGACATCGTGCTGGGCGGCAGCATCCAGAAAGAGATCGACGCGATCCGCACCGACGAGACGCTGTCCGACGCGGAGAAGGACGCGCGCATCGCCGCGCTGAAGACCGATTGGCAGCCGCGTCACGACACCGTGGTGGCGGCTGGCGGCCTGCATATCATTGGTACCGAGCGCCACGAGTCGCGCCGCGTCGACAACCAGCTGCGCGGCCGTTCGGGACGCCAGGGCGACCCTGGCTCCAGCCGCTTTTTCCTGTCGCTGGAAGATCCGCTGCTGCGCATCTTCGCGTCCGACCGCGTCGCCGCGATCATGAATCGGCTGAAGATGCCCGAGGGCGAGGCCATCGAGCATCCCTGGGTGACGCGTGCGATCGAGAACGCGCAGCGCAAGGTCGAACAGCGCAACTTCGACATCCGCAAGCAGCTGCTCGAATACGACGACGTCTCCAACGACCAGCGCAAGGTGATTTACGAGCAGCGCAACGAACTGCTGGCGAGCGCCGACATCGGTGACACCGTCCGCGCCATGCGCGACGACGTGCTGGACCAGACCGTCAGCTTGCACATTGCGCCGGGCAGCATGGACGAGCAATGGGACGTGGCGGGCCTTGAAAAGTCGCTGGCGGCACAGTTCTCGCTGGACCTGCCGCTGCAGCAATGGCTGGACGAGGACAAGACCCTGAACGAAGAGGGGCTGCGCAAGAAGATCCTCGAAGCCGCCGACGCGATCTATCGGGAGAAGGAAGCCCTGGTCGGCGGCGACGGCCTGCGCCAGTTCGAGCGTGCGGTGATGCTGCAAAGCATGGATACCCACTGGCGCGAGCACCTGTCGGCGCTGGATCATCTGCGCCAGGGCATCCACCTGCGCGGCTATGCACAGAAGCAGCCGAAGCAGGAATACAAGCGCGAGGCGTTCGAACTGTTCTCCGCCATGCTGACCGCGATCAAGACCGAGGTCACCCAGATCACCACCACCGTGCAGATCCGTGCGCCCGAGGACGTGCAGGCGGTCGAGCCGCACGAGCCGTCGAACGTGCAGTTCCAGCACACCGAGTACGACGAGGGCCAGGACTTTGCCGAGGTCGACCAGGCTGCGGCCGCGGGCGAAGGTTATCCCAAGGTCGGCCGCAACGATCCCTGTCCGTGCGGCTCGGGCAAGAAATACAAGCAGTGCCACGGCCGACTGAACTGAGGACCCGCCATGCCTTACTATGTTTTCCGTCTGGGAATGTTCAAAGTACTGGAAAAGCAGGGCGAATGGGCGAGCTTCAAGGAAGCCAAGGCCCACACCAACGAACTGCGCAAGACGCTCGACCCCAAGACCGGCGACAAGTACAAGATGATCTTCGCCGAGAACGAGATTGCCGCCCAGGAAACGCTGACGGCGGAGCGTGAACTGGATCAGCGCTTGTCGGGCGACGACTGGTAAAGTTGTTCACGCACTGCGCGTCCTGATCACTCTGATTAAGCAGTCATGGCTGAATACAACGAAGACGCTTATCGACTGGCTAGAAAAGCCTACATCGAATACAGCTGCCCATTCGAACGGGCCCTGTTGTCGCGCTGCGTGAGCTGCGATCGCTCGCGCAAGCTGAGTCTTGCCGAGCGTGAGGCGATCGCCTGCAGCGATCCCGTGGTACGCGAGCATTGCCTGGCGTTTTACCAGGACCTGCACGAGAACGCGCAATTCGCGCTCCGGATCAACCCTGATGCGCCCTGGCCGTTTGGCAAGGAGATCCGCGCCCAATGCGGCGGCGTGCGCGGGCTGTCGGCTGCCCTGGATGGCCCGACCGACGAGGCGACCGATATTGCCGCCAGTGTGCTGCAGGGGCGAGCACGTTTCGGCGACATTGCCGATTTCCCCTATTCCGAGATCATGCGTGCCGTGGTGCACTACGAGCCGCGCAAGCGTCGCCCATGAGCGGAGCGGGAACCCGGCTCGCCGCGCCCGGTCACTTGTCAGCTTTCGTTTTTTGATTACACTTTCCGCGTGCGCGCCCGACTCCGTCGATTCCTGCTGATGCTGTTGCTGCTGACCCTGCCGGTGCAGGCGTTTGCCTATTCCGCCATGCGGGTCTGCATCCTGTCGGACCAGGCCGCGATGGAACAGATGACGGCGATGCCCGATGACGCCATGGCCATGGCAGACTGCCACGCGCCCGACCAGCCACATCATCCGTCTGACCAGCACGAATGCAAGTTCTGCGCTGCCTGCGCGCTGGCCACGGCCCTGCCGATCGGGTTCGCCGATGGCGTCCCGGTCGTCCCGATCGCACACCGCTATGCTCCGCAGCCGGCTGCATCGTTCAGCGGCTTCATTCCCGACAGTCCCGACCGTCCCCCCCGAACCGCCCTCGCCTGAATCCCGCGCACGAGCGCGGTTCCGTTTTGCGCGCGGCGATCCTGCCGCGAAATTGCGAGGACGATCATGTTGAAACTTTATTTACGCCATGCGGCGCCGTGGGCGCGCGCATCTTTCCTGGGCCTGACGGCGGCTTCTGCGTGGCTGGTAGCGTTGCCTGCCGCACAGGCAGCCGAAACTCCGCCTTCTCCGCCAGCTGTATCCAATCCTTTCGCGCACTATCGGGCCTGGCGCGAGGACGCATTGCAGGACTGGCGCCAGGCCAACGACCGGGTGGGTGAAATCGGCGGCTGGCGTACCTACCTGCGCGAGTCGCAGCAAACCGGCGAGGCCCCGGATCAGACCGGGCAGGCACATCATGCGCACTGAGCGGAAGGCCATGCATCCGACTTTTCCTGCGCCGCGTACGCTGACCCTCGCCGTGTTGTCTGCCATCCTGCTGGGCGGCTGCGCGAGCTTTTCCACCGACGGCGGCTTCGAAACGGTCCGGTCCGCCACCCAGTCGCGCATCCAGAAGGATGTCGTCTGGTCACGCGATGAAGCCAGTCGTGCGCAGATCCAGGCGCGCATCGATGCGCTGCTGGCGCAACCGCTCTCCGCAGATGACGCGGTACAGATTGCGCTGCTCAACAATCCCGGCCTGCAGGCGGCCTTCAACACGCTCGGCATCGCCGAGGCCGACTGGATCGCGGCGCAGCGCCTGCCGAACCCGGGCGTTTCCATCGGCCGTCTCACGCGGGGCAGCGAAGTGGAATGGGAACGCAGCCTGCATCTCAACCTGATGCGGCTGCTGACCATGCCGATACGCATCGACATCGAGCAGCGGCTGTTCGAGCAGACCCGGCGCGAACTGATTCTGAACGTACTGCGGCTGGCGGCGGACACCCGCAAGGCCTGGGTCATCGCGGTGGCGGCGAAGCAGTCCGCGCATTACCAGCAGCAGACGATGGATGCTGCCGAGGCCGGCGCGGAACTGGCGCGCCGCATGGCGCAGGTCGGCAACTGGAGCAAGCTGAAGCAGGCACGCGAGCAGTCGTTCTATGCGGACGCCGCACTGGCGGTGGCACGCGCCGAGCAGACGAAGCTGCAGGCGCGCGAACGCCTGGTCCGGCTGCTGGGCCTGCCCCATGGCGATGCGCTGCAATTGCCCGAACGTTTGCCGGATCTGCCTGCAACCCTGCCCGCGCTGCCGGATGTCGAACAGCAGGCCATGGATTCGCGCCTGGATCTGCAGGCCACCCGGCTGCAAACCGAGGCGCTGGCCAGGAACCTGGGACTCACACGCCGCACGCGCTTCGTCAACGTGCTGGAGCTGGGCGCCATCAGCAACAGTTCGAACGAAGCGCCCTTGCAGCGCGGTTATGAAATCAGCTTCGAACTGCCGCTGTTCGATTGGGGGCAGACCCGGGTGGTACAGGCTGAATCGCGCTACCGCAAGGCGCTCGAGCGCGCACGCGAGACCGCGGTCAATGCGCGTTCCGAGGTGCGCGAGGCCTATGCCATGCAGCAGAGCCAATATGCCATTGCGCGCCACCTGCGCGACGAGGTGGTGCCACTGAAGCAGCGCATCTCCGAGGAAAACCAGTATCGCTACAACGGCATGCTGATCGGCGTGTTCGAGCTGCTGGCCGACGCGCGTTCGCAGATCGCATCGGTCAACGCCGCCATCGAGGCGCAGCGCGATTTCTGGCTCGCCGACGCCGACATGCGGATGGCACTGGCCGGCACGCCGGGCAAAGCCCAGGTCACCTCTCTCCCGTCCGCATCTGCCGATGCGGCGGGTGGACACTGAAAGGATCTACCATGACCTCAAGACGTGATTTCTTCAAACTCGGCAGCGCAGCCGCCGTCGCCACGGTGAGTCCGGCTGCCCTGGCGGCGCTTCCTGAAATTGTCAGCATGGACAGGCCCGATACCCAGCCGCCGCTGATTCCATCCAGCGGTCGTCCCTACAATCCGGTGGTGACGTTGAACGGCTGGACGCTGCCGTGGCGCATGAAGGATGGCGTGAAGGAATTCCATCTCGTCGCCGAGCCGGTGGTACGCGAAATCGCCCCCGGCATGAAGGCGCACTTGTGGGGCTACAACGGCCAGAGCCCTGGGCCCACTATCGAAGTAGTGGAAGGCGACCGGGTGCGGCTCTATGTCACCAATCGTTTGCCCGAACACACGACCATCCACTGGCACGGCCAGCGCCTGCCCAACGGCATGGATGGCGTCGGCGGATTGACTCAGCCGCATATCAAGCCGGGCAAAACCTTCGTCTACGAATTCGTCGCGCGTCGCCCCGGCACCTTCATGTACCACCCGCATGCCGACGAGATGACGCAGATGGCGATGGGCATGATGGGTTTCTGGGTGACACACCCGAAGGGCAGGCATCCGGCGATCGAGCCGGTCGACCGCGATTTTTGCTTCCTCATCAACGCCTACGACATCGATCCTGGCAGCGCCACGCCCTCGGTCAACACCATGCTCGATTTCAACCTGTGGACCTGGAACAGCCGTGCGTTCCCGGGCATCGACAGCCTCAACGTTCGGCTGGGCGACCGTGTGCGCATCCGCATGGGCAACCTCACCATGACCAACCATCCGATGCACCTGCACGGCGTGGAGTTCGAGGTGACCGGCACCGACGGCGGCCCGGTGCCGAAGTCCGCGCGCTGGCCGGAGGTGACCACCGACATCGCAGTCGGCCAGATGCGCCAGATCGAATTCGTCGCCGACGAGGAGGGCGACTGGGCGTTCCACTGCCACAAGAGCCACCACACCATGAATGCGATGGGCCATGCGGTGCCGACGATGATCGGCGTCGACTACAGCGGCCTGGCGGGCAAGATCGGCAAGCTCATTCCCGACTACATGGCGATGGGTGAGCGCGGCATGGCCGACATGGCTGAAATGGAGATGCCGCTGCCCGACAATACCTTGCCGATGATGACTGGCAAGGGACCATTCGGTCCGGTCGAGATGGGCGGCATGTTCAGCGTGATGAAGGTGCGGCGCGGGCAGAAGCGCGGCGATTATTCCGACCCCGGCTGGTACAAGCAGCCGCCCGGCACGCAGGCACGCGAGCTTGCCGGCGCGATGGCCGAACCGATGCGCGCGCCATCCACTGCCTCGCCCCAGGGTACCCCGGGCGATGTCGAGATCACCGTACGCAAACCGGTCGGCCACGCCGGCCATTGAATGCCGTTTTTATATTGTTACGTAGGAGCTGAAAAATGAAGACATGGATTCCCTTGCTGGCCGCGCTGGCGATCGCCGCACCGCTGCATGCCGAACCTGTGGCCGCGCCGGTTGCCCAGGCCAATGTGATGACCGATGGCGTCGTGCGCCGGGTGGATGTAGCCAACGGCAAGCTCACCCTGCGGCACGGGCCGATCGTCAATCTCGACATGCCCGCCATGACCATGGTGTTCCGGGTGCAGCCGCCGGAACTGATGAAGGGGCTCAAAGTGGGCGATGCGGTGAAATTTCATGCCGAGAGCATCGACGACACCCTGACCGTCACCGCGATCCAGCCTGCGCAATAACGGACAAGGCATGGACCAGGCGAATCGCCGGGCCCATCCAGGCCCGAAGTATCCCGCATTAGGATAAGTGGGTCTTTTGTACTAGATTGGAAATGGACGATGTCGAACACGCGCAACATCGAGTACAGGGACATTTTTTAGCGAAGGAGACAGAGATGAAACGCATAACACGCCTATCCATAGCCGCCCTTGCCCTTTCCTTGGGGATGGCGGGTGTCATGCCGGTGTATGCCGCCGATCAGGCGCGCGATCAGGATCGTACCCAGGTGCGTGATCAGGATCGCATTTACGGGTCCGAACTGATGACGCGGCAGGAACGGGCCGAATACCGCAATCGTATGCGCACGCTGAAAACCCAGCAGGAGCGCGAAGCCTTCCGCCTGGAACATCACAAGCAGATGCAGGAACGTGCCCAGGCCCAGGGCAAGACCCTGCCCGACATGCCGCCTGCCGGCATGGGGCCCGGCTCGGGGATGGGGCCGGGTATGGGACCGGGCTCCGGCATGGGACCGGGGTCCCGCCGCTAGCGGGTTGCCCCGTGCGGTCAGGTGGGAGCGGCTGCTGCGCTGAAGCGCAGTGTGGCTGCGAATCCGTGGCCGCCATCCGCGCGCGGCAATCCATCTCCCAGTTCAAGCTGGGCGTGTGAGAGCGCCGCAATGCGCGCGACGATGGAAAGACCAAGGCCGCATCCTTCGGTCTCGACCTCGCCGCGCACGAAGCGGGCGCTGAGTTGCGACCGCAACACGGGGGCGACGCCCGGGCCATCGTCGGCAACGGTGATCGCACAGCCCGTTTCGCGATGCGCGATGCGCACGTCGATCCGCGCCCCTTCCCCTGCATAGTGCACGGCATTGTCGAGCAGGTTGCGGACCGCGACTTGGAGCCACGCCGACGTGATGGCGATACGGCATCCCGCTGCCGCATCGACCGTCAGGGTTTGCCCTTGGCGTTGCGCGTGCGGCAAAAGCTCTTCGCACACTGCGGCGACGATGTCTGCGGGATCCAGCGGTGCGGGCGGATTGCCCTGCGTAGCTGGATCGACGCGCGCCAGCGTCAGCAATTGCTCGACCAGGTGCGTCATCCGGTCCACGCCGGCGATCACCTGTGCCAGCGCGTGCTGCTGGCTGTCTGCCGTTTGCGCGCGCAGCGCGACCTGCGTCTGCACTTTCAAGGCCGCCAGCGGCGTGCGCAATTCGTGCGCGGCATCCGCGGTGAAGCGGCGCTCGTTTTCGAAGGCTTCGTTGACGCGCCGGATCAGCGCATTGAGCGCGGTGCGCAGCGGCGCAATTTCCTCAGGCAGGGCGGGCGATTCGTCGAGTGGCGTCAGGGCCTGCGCATCGAGCGCGCCGACCTGGTGCGCCACCGTATCCACCGGTCGCAAGTTGCGGCCGATACCCCACCAGACCGCCAGCGCCATCAGCGGCAGCGCCAGCGCGGCGGGAATCAGCAGCGACAGGCCAATCTCGCGCGCCAGGCCTTCGCGTGCCGCATGGGCCTGGCCGACGACGACCCGATATTCCGCGTCGGGATCCTGTACTGCATAGAACCGCCAGCGTGCGCCTTCGTACTGGCGTTCGCTGAATCCCGGCCCGATGCCGGATTCAAACCCGGCGTGGCCCATGGACGTGGCCAGACGCAGCATCCGTCCGTCATCGTCGTGCCACACCTCGAATGCGATGGGCACCGGATTGTGGTGGCTGTGATCCTGGAGTTCCTTCGCAAAATGCTCGACTTCGCCGGCCGCCACGATCGCCAGCAAGGTGTCGGCGACTTGCGTCAGCTGGCCGTCGAGCAATTCGTCCGCTTCATGGTGCGCGCGCTGATACACCACCAGCGCGGATAGCAGCCAGATCGCCGCCACCGATCCGGTCAGCAACCACACCAGCCGCCGGCGCAGGGAATACGGCCGGCTCATGACGCGGGGGCGCCCGTCGACACCATGTAGCCGACGCCACGCACCGTGCGGATCAGGTCGTTGCCGAGCTTCTTCCGCAAATGGTGGATGTGGACCTCGAGCGCGTTGCTGTCGACGGCGTCGTTCCAGGTGTAGAGCTGCTCTTCCAGCGTGCGCCGCGTCAGCACCCGGTCGGTGTTTTCCAGCAGCAGGTGCAACAGATCGAATTCACGCGGAGTCAGTTCGACAGTCTGGCCGGCGCGCGTCACGCTGCGCGCCGCCGGGTTGAGTTCGATCTCGCCGACGGCGAGCACAGGTTCCGGGCGGCCATGGGCGCGCCGTACCAACGCGCGCAGGCGGGCGGTGATCTCGTCGAGATCGAACGGTTTCAGCACATAGTCGTCGGCACCGAGATCGAGTCCGCGTACCTTGTCCTCCAGCTGGTCGCGCGCGGTCAGGATCAGCACCGGCGTGGCGTCATGGCGCCCGCGCAGCCATTGCAGCACCGACAGGCCGTCGCGTTTCGGCAGCCCCAGGTCGAGCACCACGGCCGCAAACGATTCGGTGGACAGAGCCGTTACCGCCGCCTCGCCATCGCGCAGCCAGTCGACGGCATAGCCCGCCTGGGTCAGTCCCGCCTGCAGGCCGTCACCCAGCAGGCGGTCATCTTCCACCAACAATATGCGCATCGTTCCGGTTCATCCTTGGGTCATTGTTTCGGAATCCTGACCGTGTCCTCATCGAACACGCCCTGTTCCGCCTGGCGGTGGCAGGCAGCACAATTGGCGGCGGAGCCGATCGATTTGCGCGTCCACACCGACTTCGACACCTCATCGTGCTTGCGCGCGAACCAGCGGGTTTCGGTGATGCGCAACGGCGCCTGGTTGGCCCCCATGCTTTGCATCACCCGACTGCCCATCCGGCTGGTACCGCTGTCGGCGGCGTTGGCCTCCAGGAATCGCAGGATATCAGCCTGGGTTGCCGGATCAAGGCTGGCGTTTTCGCCGAAGTGCTGATCGAGCCCGCCCATCAGACGGCGCCATGAGGCCTTCGGCAGGAAAGCCGGCGAATAGGCGATATGGCAGCTGGCGCATTCCTGTTGCCAGGCCTTGTTGGTCGTCCGCGGCAGGACATTGCCGCCGCCATCGCCGTGCGCATCGCCGGATGGCAGCGAAAACGCCAACAGGCTGAACACGCCGACTGCCGTGACGACTCCGATTCCGCGCAATAGATAGTTCATGGTGTGCTCCTTATCGGGCCTGGCTCAGCCAGGCGATGAAATCGCCTTTTTCCTGCGCGCTGCATTCGCGTTGCAGAACGTCCTGGCAGTTGCGCCGGAACCATTTCTCGACCTTGGCGGCATCGGTGAAGCGCTGCGGATTGGCCACCGGCGCCAGCGGCTCGATGCGCTTGCCGACGCGGCTGCGTCCGGCCTGGGCGGGGTTGGCGGTATGGCAACCGGCGCAGCTCACGGCCTGGCCATCGCGGCCCGGGTGCTCAGTGCGATACAAGGCAGCACCGCGCGAGGCGGACAGGCCGGACACCGGCACGCCCGCCTGCTGCGCATACTGCGCCATCAGGCTGGCAGGGCTGTCGGCCGCCGCCACGGCGGAGGCCATGCCGAGTACCGCCAGGCCACCGTAGAGAAGGTGCTTAATCATGCTGCACCTCGTTCCCCGCGCCGAGGTATTGCTTGCCGGTCACCATGCTTTGCGCCACCCGGTCGCCGCGCCATTGGTGAAACACCAGCGCAGCCAGATGCAGACCGATGAAGCCGAGCATCAGGCCGAATCCGAATTCGTGCGGTTCGCCCAGCACATCCTCCAGCCACGCCACATTGCCCAGCCAGCCGGCGAGCGGGCCCGTCTGGAACTCGCTGGCGGCCAGCCCCAGTCCGGTGACGACCATCAGCGCCATCACGCCATAGGCAAACAGATAGCCCAGGCTGGCGATCGGATCGTGCCCGGCGCGGTGGGTCTTGGGCAGGCGCAAATTCCTGACGCTGTCCTTCCACACGGCGGGATGCCACAGGTCGCGCCAGCGCGCGCTGGCCGGGCCGGCCAGACTCCACAGCAGGCGTGTCAGCAGGCCTGCCGTCAGGGTGTATCCGATGAGAATGTGCAGATTCCAGAGCGTCTTTTCATATGGCCCGTGTTCGAACCAGTCGGCCATCTGGCTGGTGGCGATGAGCGATACGATGGACAGCGCAATGACCCAGTGCAGCAGGCGCAACAGGGGGTCGAACACGCGGTGCGGATGGGTGGCGGCATGTGACATGGCAATCTCCTCAGAGGGGAATGCAGCAGACTGTATGCGCGTCAGCTTAGGGGCACCTTAAGAGAAACATTTATTCGGCAATCCGGGCCGCCGCATAGGTTCACTTTCTCCAAGCACGCGCACAAAGGCTATTCTGACGGTGGATCGAAAAATACATGCATGTCCACATGCGTGCTTCGAGTCATTGCACGGAGCCATTGGCAATCAACCGGATCGGGTTTGGGCATGAAGAACATCAAGCTGGGTTTTTGGCTGCTGCTACTCGTGCTGACGGCGCTGTGGCTGCTGGCCGACACGTGGGTACCCGACCCATTCACCTATTTCGCGCTTCGCACCGTGCTGATGCAATACACCGGCGTCATCGGCATGGGCGCCATGAGTGTCGCCATGCTGCTGGCCACGCGGCCAAAATGGCTGGAGCCCCCTCTGGACGGGCTCGACAAGATGTATCGCCTGCATAAATGGCTGGGGATCACCGGGCTGGCGTTTTCCTGCATTCACTGGTGGTGGGCGCAAGGAACCAAGTGGATGGTGGGCTGGGGATGGCTGAGCAGGCCTGCACGCAAGTCGGCTGCCGGCCCGATGCTGGGGCCGGCCGAGAGCTGGCTGCGCGGCCAGCGCGGGCTGGCTGAATCGCTGGGCGAGTGGGCGTTTTACGCCGCGGTGGTGCTGATCGTCCTGGCGCTGGTCAGGCGTTTTCCCTACCACCTGTTCACCAAGACGCACAAATGGCTGGCGGTGGTTTATCTGATACTGGTTTATCACTCCGTCGTGCTGCTCAAGTTTGCCTACTGGTCGCAACCAGTCGGGTGGGCCATGGCTCTGTTGATGCTGGGCGGCACCGTGGCGGCGCTGCTCGTCCTGTTGCGCCGTGTCGGCGCCAGCCGCAGAGTGCAGGGCACGATCGAATCGCTCATCTATTATCCGGAATTGCGCGTACTCGAAACGGCCATTCGCCTGGAAAGCGGCTGGTCTGGCCACAATGCCGGACAGTTTGCCTTTGTCACGTCCAGAAAAAGCGAAGGTGCCCATCCGTATACGATTGCATCGGCCTGGGATGCCGATGACCGCCGCATCGTCTTCATTACCAAGGCGCTTGGCGACCATACCAGCAAGCTGCACGATAGCTTGAAGGTCGGGGCGCCCGTCACGGTGGAAGGACCTTATGGCTGCTTCGATTTCCGCGACGGGCGCTCGCGCCAGATCTGGATTGGCGCCGGCATCGGCATCACCCCCTTCATCGCCCGCATGAAGCAGCTGGCACGCCCGCCCGGCGAACAGGAGATCGACCTGTTCCATCCGACGGCGGATTTCGAACAGGCCGCCATCGACAAGCTCACGGCCGATGCCCAGGCAGCCCGGGTACGCTTGCATGTGCTGGTCAGCGGGAAAGATGGACGGCTTGATGCCGACCGCATTCGCGCAGCTGTGCCGCAATGGCAGTTGGCGAGCATCTGGTTCTGCGGTCCGCCAGGATTTGGCCAGGCCATACGGAACGATTTCGTCGCTCATGGCCTGGCGCCGGATGATTTTCACCAGGAAATATTTCAGATGCGCTGAGAGCGGTCGTCCGAAATGGGACGACCGCCCTGCCGGGCGCGGCGGACAGCCACTTAAGGCGGTCTTAAGAATTCACCGGCAGGATGCGCCTCGAGCCTGGTGTAGGTATCAGTGCCGACGCCCATCCTATAACTTAACTTTTGCGACGCATTCCACTTCGACCCGTGCCGAACCGATTTCTCCGCCTGTTGATGCTCTGGTTGGTCATTGCCTTGCAGGCGATGACGCCGTTCGTCCATGCCCATGCGGGATCGACACAAGCGAGCCATGCAAGTGGGCTGCATGGGCATGCGGGCGCAGCCGGCGACGTGGCCTGGCACCTGGCTGAAAACAGGGAGCAAGGTGCGGAGATCGAAGTGGCGCAGGGCATGCCATCGTTGCGGCAGGCCGTGCTGTTTGCGGCGGATGCCGATGCGTCCTATCCCGTACCGGCGCTTCCGCCGTCGGTGGCGACAGCCGTCAGACTGAGCCCTGCCTGGCTGGGTGTCATCCCGTTGCAGGCCAACTTTCCCGATCACACCCTACCGCACGCGCTGGCGCCGCCGCGCTGCTGATCGTTCCACGCGGCGCACCTGCCTGTGTGCCGGCCCGAATTTCTTGCTCATGGAGATCAAGCATGATCGCTGGTTATGTTTCTACTCGTATTCTCGTATTGGCGCTGCTCGGCGCCGCCCCGGCTTTCGCCGCCGACGTCCTGCCCTTGTCCGCAGCGCAGAAGAAGAATCTTGGCATCGTCACCGTCGTTGCGGCCACGCAGGACACCAGCCCCGCGCTTGCCTATACGGCGCGGGTGACCCTGCCGCCTGCCAGCGTGCGCGTGGCCGCGGCGGCCGGCGCCGGGCTGGTCACCCAGCTGCATGTACAGGCGGGCGACACGGTCAAGCGCGGCGCCCCGCTCGTCACCCTGTCGATGACCGGCCTGGCCGAAGCGCAGAATGCCCTGACGCAGGCCCGGCTGAGATCGCAACTGGCGGCCAGCAATGCCGCGCGCGACGAAAAACTGTTCAGCGAGGGTTTGATCGCGGAGTCGCGCCTGCGCGCCACCCGCTCCGAAGCCCAGTCTGCGCATGCCAGCCTGATTGCGGCACAGACCGCATTGTCCATGATGGGCGCAGGCAAGGTGACGGGCAGTTCGATCACATTGACCGCGCCGATCGCCGGCGTGGTGACGGAGAGTGTCGCCGAACCGGGCCAGCGCGTGGATGCCGGCATGGCACTGGTGAAAGTGGCGGATCTGTCGAATCTGGCCCTGGAGATTCCGTTGTCGACGATCCAGGCGCGTCAGGTGGCGGTCGGGCAATCCGTGACGGTGACGGACAGCAAGGCCAGTGGGCGCGTCATTGCGCTGCTGCCGCAACTCAATGCGTCGCAAAGCGTGCTGGCGCGCGCCAGTCTTGTCGATCCCGACAAGCTGCTGCGTCCCGGCCAGTCGGTTCAGGTTGCCCTGGCCGGGACGTCGGCTTCGCAGGGCAAGCAGCCGGCCCAGACCCTGATTGTGCCGGTCGCCGCGCTGGTGTGGCAGGCCAGCCGGCCCTACGTGTTTGTCGAAACCGCGCAAGGCTTCGTGCCGACGCCGGTGCAGCTGATTCGCCAGAATGCCAGCCAGGCCGAAGTGACCGGCCTGGCTGGCGGCAGCCGCGTCGCCGCCAAGGGTGTGGCGGCGCTCAAGGCGCAGTGGCTGGGAGAGTAATCCATGATGAATAACCTGATCGAAACCGCGCTCGCGCGACGCTGGTTCGTGCTCGCATTGGCACTGGTGCTGGCCGGGCTGGGCGTGCGCGCATTCCAGCAGATTCCCATCGACGCCTTCCCTGATGTCTCGACCACCCAGGTCAAGCTGATCCTGAAAGCGCCGGGTATGACGCCGGAAGAAGTGGAGTCGCGCATCGCCCAACCGGTGGAAACCGAACTGCTGGGCATTCCGAAACAGACCATCCTGCGCAGCCAGTCGAAAAACGCACTGGTCGACATTACCGTTGATTTTGCCGAAGGCACGGACATCTACTGGGCACGCCAGCAGGTGGCGGAGCGCTTCGCCAACGTGAAGGGTGATCTGCCCGCCAACGTATCGGGCGGCCTGGCGCCGATTTCCACGCCGCTGTCGGAACTCTTCATGTTCACCCTCGAAGGGCCGCTGTCGCTGACGGAGAAGCGCACCCTGCTCGACTGGACGGTGCGGCCGCAGTTGCGGGCGATTCCCGGTGTGGCCGACGTCAACTCGCTCGGTGGCCGCGTCGCTACCTTTGCGGTGAGCCCTGATCCGGCGGCACTGTCTGCGCGCGGCATCACCTATGACGAATTGCGCAAGGCGCTGGAAAGCAATACCCGCAACGACGGCGCCGGGCGCGTCAACGAAGGCGAGGAAACCTGGGTGGTGCGCGTCAACGGCGGCATCGGTTCGCTGGAGGATCTGCGGCACGTCGGCATCAAGACCGTCGATGGCGTGGTCGTCACTGTCGGCGACGTCGCGCGCGTGGAACTGGGCGAGATGACGCGCTACGGCGCCGTGACGCAAAACGGCAAGGGCGAGGCCGTGGAAGGCCTGGTCATCGGCCTGAAAGGCGTCAATGCGGGCGAACTCATCAAAAACGTCAAGGCCAAGCTCGCAGATATCCAGGCCACGCTGCCCAAGGGCGTGACGATTTCGCCGTTCTACGATCGCGCGCAACTGGTCGACCGCGCCGTCGGCACGGTGAGCAAGGCGCTGCTCGAAGCGGCGGTGCTGGTGGTCATCCTGCTGTTGCTGTTCCTCGGCAATCTGCGCGCGGCCATTGTGGTGGCCTTGATCCTGCCGCTGTCCGTGCTGGCGACGTTTGTGCTGATGCGTCAGTTCGGGCTGTCGGCCAACCTGATGAGCCTGGGCGGACTGGCCATCGCGATCGGCCTCTTGGTCGATGCGGCGGTGGTGGTGGTCGAGAACGTCGTCGCGCATCTGGCGCACGACCCGGAAGACACCAGTGAAACGCCGCTGCAGCGTGTACTGTGGGCGACCCAGGAAGTTGCCCGCCCGGTGACCTCGGGCATCGCCATCATTGCCATCGTGTTCCTGCCGCTGCTGACGTTGCAAGGCCTGGAAGGCAAGCTGTTTGCGCCGGTCGCGCTGACCATCGTGTTTGCGCTGGCGGCATCCCTGCTGCTGGCGCTCAGCGTGATCCCGGTGCTGGCCTCGATATTGCTGAAGCAGGGCGCACACACCGATCCGTGGCTGCTGCGCAAGGCACAAGGTCTCTACACGCCGCTGCTCGATCGCGCGCTGGCGCGGCCGAAGATCGTCTACGCCACCGCAGGCGTGCTGATGCTGGCGGCGGTCGGCGTCTATCCGCTGATCGGCAAGACCTTCATGCCGACCATGGACGAGGGCGATATCCTGGTGCAGCTGGAAAAACTGCCTTCGATCAGCCTGGAAGAGGCTGTCGCGCAGGATCTGCGGGTACAGCAGGCGCTGTTGAAGAACATCCCGGAAATCCGCCGCATCGTTGCGCGCGCCGGTGCCGACGAACTCGGGCTCGATCCGATGGGGCTCAACGACACCGACTCCTTCCTGGTGCTGAAGCCGATGGCCGAGTGGCGTCGTCCGGACAAGGAATGGTTGATCGGGGAAATCCGAACCGTGGTCGAAGGCTTTCCCGGCATCGCCTACACCTTTACCCAGCCAATCGACATGCGGGTGTCGGAAATGCTCACCGGCTCGCGCGGCGACGTCGCGATCAAGATTTTCGGTCCTGACCTCGCCACGCTCAACCGGCTGACTGGCGAGATATTCAACGTGGTCGGGAAAGTCCCTGGCGCGTCCGACGTCTATACCCAGCAGAATGCGGGCGTGCAGTACCTGCAGGCGGAGGTCGACCGGAATGCGGCTGCCCGTTTCGGCCTCAGTGCCGACGACATCGCCATGCTGTTGCGTACCCAACTCGAGGGCGAAGTCATCGGCACGATCCAGCAGCAGGGACGGCGCATCCCGCTGCAACTGCGCGGGCCTGCCGATTTGCGCGCGTCACCCGATGCCCTGCAGGCGCTGCGCCTGACCCTGCCGGATGGCCGCGAGATCAGCCTCGACCAGGTGGCGCACCTGAAGCGCACCAACGGGCCGGTGGCGGTGAAGCGTGAAAACGCAGCCCGTTTCACCGTGGTGCAGAGCAACGTTGCCGGCCGCGATCTGGTCAGCTTCGTCGAGGACGCGAAAGCGGCCGTGGCCGCGCAGGTCAAGCTGCCGCCCGGCTACAGCATCACTTGGGGCGGCCAGTTCGAAAACCAGCAGCGTGCCGCGAAACGCCTGATGATCGTGGTGCCGGTGGCGCTCTTGCTGATCGGCTTCCTGCTGTATGTCACGTTCGGCGATGCGCGCCAGGCGCTGCTGGTGATGATGAACGTGCCGCTGGCGCTGATCGGCGGCATCTTCGCCCTGGCGGCGTCGGGCGAGTACCTGTCGGTGCCCGCCTCGGTCGGTTTCATCGCATTGCTGGGTATCGCGGTGCTGAACGGCGTGGTGCTGGTCAGCCATTTCAACCAGTTGCGTGCGCAGGGATTGCAGGGCGACGCCGTGGTGCGTGATGGCGCGTTGCGGCGCCTGCGTCCGGTGCTGATGACCGCCAGTATCGCCGCGTTCGGCCTGGTGCCGCTGCTGTTCGCGACCGGGCCCGGTTCCGAAATCCAGCGCCCGCTCGCCATCGTCGTCATCGGCGGCCTGGTCAGCGCCACTCTGCTGACGCTGGTGATGCTGCCGCTGTTGTACCGCCAATTCATATTGAAAGGAGCGCACGCATGAGGGCCGTACACACATTGAGTCTCGCGCTGGCACTGGCGTTCGCCACGCCGACTTTATCCACGGCGGCCTACGCCGATTATCTGCCCGACCCGGTCGCGGCCGAAGCGGCCTTACGGGCCTCGCCCATGGTGGCGCAGGCACGCGGCGAATTTGCCGCGCAATCGCTGAGAAGCGAGAGCTTGCGCCGCGGTCGCGAAGAGTGGGTGCTGGGCGCGGATGCCCTGCAGCGCCGGATCGATACGCCGCAGGATCGTTTCGCGGAGTGGGGCGTGGCGTTGTCGCGCCCACTGCGTCTGCCCGGGCGCGCCGCGGCCGACCGCGTGCTTGCCGGCGCGCTGACCGCCCATGCCGAAGCGAGTTACGGCGAAGCGATGCACGAAAGCGGACGGCAACTGCTTGCGCTCTGGTTCGACTGGCTGAACGAAGCCGGCCAGACCCGGTTGTGGCTGGCGCAGGTGAGTCTGGCCGAGCAGCAGCTCGCCACCGTGGATGCCCGCATTCGCCTGGGCGAGGCGCCGCGTTCCGAACGCGTCAACGCGGAAGCGGCGCTGGCGCAGGCGCGCCTGCAGCAGCAACAGGCGGCCACGCGCGAGCAACGGGCGCGCAGTCGGCTCATGGCGCAATACCCGGGCCTGCCGGTGACGGCGGACGACACGTTGCCGGCGCCGGTCGAGCCAGCCGGGTCGGCTGAGGACTATGTCAGCGCCGTGCTGGCACACAACCACGAACTGTTCCGCGCGCGGCGCCAGGCCGAGGTGTTGCGGGCCGAGGCCCGGCAACTGGCCAGCCGCCGCAGCATCGACCCCACGGTCGGCGTGTTCTACAAGAATGAATTGGGCGGCAGCGAGCACCAACTGGGCGTAAGCGTCGGGCTGACGTTGCCGGGCAGCGCGCGGCGTACCGACCAGCAGGCCGCCGAGCAGCTCAGCACCACCGCGGAAGAGGCGGCCGTCCGTCTGGAGCAACGCTTGCGTCAGGAGGCGCGCGCGGATTTCGAGGCGGCGGCGGCCCAGGTGGCAAACTGGCAGCAGGCCGACCATGCCGCCCAGTCGCTGGCGGAGGCGGCGCGGCTGGCGGCGCGTGCCTACAGCCTGGGCGAAGGCAGTCTGGATCAGGTGCTACTCAACCGCCGGCTGGCGCTGGAAGGCCAGTTGAACGCCCAGCAGGCGCAGTTCGCTGCGTTGGCGGCAGATGCCCGATTGAAGCTGGACGCCCATCGATTGTGGCCGCTCGATGTGGCCGCGGACCAGGACGGCGAGCACGCCCATCCGTAAAACGGAAGTCAAGTCGGGCGCGCCCTCGTTCAGGGCGTGGCGGGGGCCGGTGCCGCTGCGGGCGCCTGCTCCGGGCGGGCCGAAGCGGGCGGCGAGGGCGTCGGGCTCATGCGCCGGGCCTCTTCCTGCATCGCGGTGATCTGTTCGGGCTTCAGCTGCCATACCAGGCTGTCGCGCGCCTTGGCGGCAGCCTCGATCCCTTGCGCCGCGGCGAGATTGAACCAGAGATAGGCACGCGCCTTGTCGATCGCAGTGCCGGTTCCATAGCGGTAGAGTTCGCCCAGACTGTACTGAGCCTTGGCGTAGCCGCGTTTCGCGGGTTTTTCGATCCAGCTGAAGGCTGCGCGGTAATCCTGCACGACGCCGCGTCCCTTCAGCAAGGCGAGGCCGTAACGATATTGCGCTTCGGGCAGGCCCTGCTGGGCGGCCAGAGCAAACCAGCGGGCCGCTTCCTTGTCATTCTGGATCACACCATCGCCCTCGGCATAGCGCATGCCCAACTGCAATTGGGCCTCGGCATCGCCTTTCTCGGCTCGGGCGTGGGGCACGCTGATGGGTTCCTGTGCGGCAGTCATGGTGTCGCTCGGGTCGATGGCAAACCAGGCTGTGACACCAACCAGTGCACCGAGGGTTGTCAGCAACAGCACCGGCTTCAGGGGATTGAACGTCCAGAAGCGATGGCGGCAGTCGCGGCAGCGCAGGGGCGTGTGCAGCAGGAGGTGGCGGATCCCGTCATGGGCATGCAGCGAACCGCTGCGAATCTTGTCGCTTCCGCATTGGGGACAGATGTGCGGTAGATGGGCCATCAATGTACCTGCCCGGCGAGGTAATCGACCGCCGCCCGGACGTCGGCATCCGCCAGCGACGGATTGCCGCCTTTGGCCGGCATGGCATTCCTGCCTTGCAGGGCCGAGGCGTAGAGGGCGGTCATGCCTTGGGCCAGGCGGGGACGCCAGTCGCTGGCTTCACCGATGATCGGCGCGCCCGCGATGCCCTTGTCATGGCAGAAGGCGCAGGTCTGGCGATAGACCTGCAGGCCGTGGGCGAGGTCGGACTGGATTGCAGGAGAGACGCCGTCGTTGTCGCTGCCGGGGATGGCGGTCGGAGCGGGTTGTGCGGAAGCGGTGGGCAATTCAGGCGGGAGCATGGCGTGGGGCCCGGTTTGCATCGGGGTGGGCGCCATGCCCATTCCCGCCGGGGGCATGGCGGATTGATCGCAGGCTGCGAGCGACAGGGGAGCCAGCATGGTCAGCAAAGTGACGTATTTCATGGCGGCTGCCTCCTCGTCTCCCAATGCGCGTTCGGGCGAAGCCCGTTCGTGCAGTCCCGGTTTACAGCTTGCCGCCTCCCTGGGTCATGAGGAAGCCGACCGCGTTGGCGAGATCGGCTTCCGACAAACCGGCGTTGCCGCCTTTGGCCGGCATGCCGCGAATGCCGTTCAGCGCATGGCTGTAGAGCGTCGCATAGCCTTGGCTCACGCGCGGGCCCCAGGCTGCCTTGTCGCCCATCTTGGGGGCGCCGGCCACGCCGGTGGCATGGCAGACGGCGCAATTGGCTTCGTAGACAGCCTTGCCCTTGGACGGGTCAGGTTTGGCGGCCGACGCCGTGGCAGCCGCGGGTGCCGCCGGTGCCGCAGCTTCCGGTGCCTTGAATTTGGCGCCGACTGCATCGGCCATGTAGGCCACTGCACGAGCCACTTCGGTGTCGGACAAGTCGCCGTCGCCACCACGCGGCGGCATCTGGCGGATGCCTTCGAGGGCATGCTTGATCAGGGTCTCATAGCCCTGGCTGATACGCGGCCCCCAGTCGCCTTTATTGCCGAACTTGGGCGCGCCCAGCGCGCCGGGTGTGTGGCAGGTAGTACACACGGCATCGAAGACTTCCTGGCCGGACTTCTCGACCTTGGGCGCATTGGCGTCGAGCGCGACCAGATGGGCGAAAGGCTTGATGCGGTCGAGTGTTGCTTTCTGGGCGGCTTCGCTGGTGGTGTCGGGCAGGTGTTTGTCCTGAATGCTGAGCACCAGCATGACGATCAGGAAAATCGCCAGCAGCGGCGCGAACAATCCGGCAAGAACGGAAATGATGATCTCCTGCGGGGTGGCTTGAGTCATCTTGGCGTGCGAATCGGCCATGAAAGGTTCCTTGGGGGGTGGCATCGAAAGCGGCGATTATAAGGAAAGCCACCCCGACAGGAAAGGGCGTCGCGCCCGGCGGATGGACGTCACGTGGCAAAAAGGCTATGCTTCGCGGCTCCTAGCGCCCGTAGCTCAGCTGGATAGAGTACTGCCCTCCGAAGGCAGGGGTCGTGCGTTCGAATCGCGCCGGGCGCGCCAGTTTCCCCGATCCCCCATCGGCTTCAGCCCCTTGTCCCTCAAGGGTTTAAACTTCGCATGACGGGTTTAAACTTCGTACTGGCGTTCAATTTCGAGTGTTACAACATGGCCCATCCCACCCCGACCGACATCAAGTTGCATCAGGCTTCGCGCAAGCTGGAAATCGCCTTCACCGACGGCGCCCGCTTCGAATTGCCGTTCGAGCTTCTGCGGGTCTATTCGCCGTCCGCCGAAGTGCGCGGCCACGGCCCCGGGCAGGAAGTGCTGCAGGTCGGCAAACGTGAAGTGCTGATCAATGCCGCCGAACCCGTAGGCTTGTACGGCATCAACTTCTTCTTTTCCGACGGCCACGACACCGGGATTTATTCCTGGGAATATCTCTACGATCTGGGCATCAACCAGGCTGCGTTATGGGACGAGTATCTCAAACGCATGGACGCCGCTGGCGCCTCGCGCGATCCCGGCATCTCCAAGATGTTCGAGCAGCGCCCCAAGGCCAAGTAGGCTGTCATGGACAGTTCCTGTGCGGTACCCACACGCGCGCCTTCCGGGGCGCGTGTTGTTTTGGTGAGTCCGTACGAACTGGGTCGACAGCCGTTCAACCTGGCGCAGCCTGCCGCATGGTTCGCGCGCGAACACATTGCCGCCGCCTGCGTCGACCTGTCGCAGCAAAAACTCGACCCCGCCACTTTTGCTGATGCCGAATACGTGGCGATTTACCTGGACATGCATACTGCTACGCGGATTGCTGCTGCGGCGCTGCCGAAGATCCGCTCGCTCGCTCCGCGGGCGCGCATCGCCGCCTTCGGCCTGTATGCGCCGGTCAACGCCGCATGGTTGAAAACGCTGGGCGTGGACGCGATCTTCGGCGGCGAGTCCGAGCCCGACCTGCTGGACTGGGTGCGAACGGGGATTGCACCGGTCGACACCCTGGTGCGGCGCGACAAGATCACGTTCCTGCTGCCGGAACGACGCGGACTGCCCGATCTGCAGCGCTACGCCAAGTTGATCCTGGCCGACGGCACGCAAAAAATCACCGGTTTCGCCGAGGCGAGCCGCGGTTGCAAACATTTGTGCCGCCACTGTCCGGTGGTGCCGGTGTACGAAGGGAAATTCCGCATCGTCCCGGTGGAGACGGTGATGGCCGACATCGCGCAGCAGGTCGAAGTGGGTGCGCAGCACATCAGTTTTGGTGATCCCGATTTTCTCAATGGGCCGACCCATGCGTTGAAAGTGGCCGAGGCCTTGCATGCGCAATTCCCCGAGTTGAGCTGGGATGCCACGATCAAGGTCGAGCACCTGCTGAACCACGCCGACCTGCTGCCGCGTCTCAGACAATGCGGCCTGCTGTTTGTCGTCACCGCGGTCGAATCAATCGACGACGCGATCCTGGACCGGCTCGCCAAGGGCCATACCCGCGCCGATTTCGAAGCGGCGCTGGCGCACTGCCGTATGCTCGGCATCGCGCTGGCCCCCACCTTCGTGCCGTTCACGCCGTGGACCACGCTGGCTGGCTATCGCGAGCTGCTCGCCACCCTGCTGCGGCTGCATCTGGTCGAGGCCGTGCCGCCGGTGCAGCTGGCGATCCGCCTGCTGGTGCCGCAGGGCTCGCACCTTCTGCACTTGCCCGATTTCGCCGAACAGGTCGGCGCCTTCGACGAGGTCATGCTGGGGTATCCGTGGCAGGCGGACGACCCGCGCGTCGATGCGTTGCAAAGCGAGGTCATGGCCTGGGTGATGGACGCCGAGAAAAAGGGATTGCCGCGTGCCGACGTGTTCGCCGGAATCTGGATACGCACCCATGCTGCCCTGGGCGAGACGCCGCCGCCGCTCGATCCCGCGCAATTTGGCGAGACCATCGCCCATCATTCCGAGCCCTGGTACTGCTGCGCCGAGCCGACCGAAACCCAACTCGCCAGCTTCTAACCATGCCGCGCCTCCTGTTGCTGCTCCCTGCCGCGGGCTATGCCAACCAGGACTTCATCGCCGCTGCCAGACGGCTGAACATCGAACTCGTCGCCTGCGCCGACTATTGCCATCGGCTTGCGCCGGGCTGGGGCCTGCCGCCGCTGATGAGCGTACCCTTCGATCAGCCCCACATCGCCGTGCCTCAGGTTTTATGCGCCTTGACGCAGACCGTCGATGCGGTGCTGGCCGTGGACGATCACGGTGCGGCCCTGGCCGCGCAGTTGCGCGTGGCACTCCAGCTGCCCGGCAATCCACCCGAGGCCGTGGCGAGCTTGACCGACAAGCTGCGTTTTCGCCGGCAGCTGCAGACGATCGGATTGCCCTGCCCTGCATTTGTCGAGGTCGGAGACGATGACGTGGGTGCCGCGCTTGCGCTGGGTTTTCCGCTGGTGGTGAAAGCGCGCCGATTGAACGCCAGCCGCGGCGTGATCCGGGTGGACGATGCCGCCCAACTCAGGCGCACGCTCGGACAGGTTCGGCGCATCCAGGCCCGCGCCCAGCGCGACGCCGGTCCAGGCCTGCTGCTCGAGCGTTTCATCCCGGGTGCCGAAGTCGCACTCGACGGCGTGCTGGTCCACGGCGTATTGCAGGTACTTGCCGTGTTCGACAAACCCGATCCGCTCGACGGGCCTTACTTCGAGGAAACGCTGTTCGTCACGCCTTCGCGCCTGCCAGCTGCCACGCAGGCCGAGCTGGCTGCCGCCGTGCAGCGCGTCTGTATGGCGAGCGGTGTGACCGAGGGCATGATCCATGCCGAAGCCCGCATCAACGACGCTGGCGTGTGGCTGCTCGAAATCGCGCCGCGCGGCATCGGCGGGTTATGCGGACGCGTGCTGGACGCAACGCTGGGCATGACGTCGGCCGAAATCGTGCTGCGCCATGCAGCGGGCCTGCCGCTACCGGCGCAGGCGGGGAAGGAGGCGGCCGGCGTGATGATGATCCCCGTGCCGGCGAGCGGTATCCTGCAGGGCGTCGACGGCCTCGATGCGGCACGCGACGTACCGCATGTCAGCGGCATCGACATCACTGCCCAGGCCGGTCAGCTGGTGGCGCCACCGCCCGCGGGCGCGAGCTATCTCGGCTTCATCTTCAGCCGTGCCGCCACGCCGCAGGCGGCCGAACATGCCCTGCGGGCCGCCCATGCGGCGCTCACCGTCCGCGTCCAGCCTTTGCTCGCGCCATGAACACCTTCCATCATGAACTCGCCACGGCCATCGGCCACGCCACGGGCTTGCCATTCGTGGTATCCGGCGCACAGGCCGTGCATGGCGGAGACATCAGCCAGGCTTTTAAGCTCAGCGACGGGGTACGCAGCGTGTTCGTCAAGATCCAGCCTGCTGCCGGGCTCGCGATGTTCGAAACCGAAGCGGCCGGGCTCGCCGAACTGGCGGCCGCGAACGCCGTGCGGGTCCCGCAGGTGATCTGTCATGGCATGGCCGCAGGGCAGGCATATCTGGTACTCGACTATCTGTCCTTGAGTGCGCGGGGCGACGCCGTGCTACTGGGACGGCAACTCGCGCAACAGCACCGTGTCAGCGCTGCATGGTTCGGCTGGACGCGCGACAACTGGATCGGCGCCACGCCGCAGCCGAATGCCCGGCACGACGACTGGATCGGCTTCTGGCGCACGCAGCGGCTCGGGTTCCAGCTGCGTCGGGCAGCCGAGAACGGTCATGCCGGCGCGTTGCAGCGGGACGGCGAAGCCCTGCTCGCCCACCTCGACGCCTTTTTCGACGGCTACGCGCCCGGCCCTTCGCTGCTCCACGGTGACTTGTGGGGTGGCAACCACGCCTATCTGGCCGACGGAACGCCCGTGATCTTCGATCCGGCGGTGTATTTCGGCGACCGCGAAAGCGACCTGGCGATGAGCGAACTGTTCGGCGGATTCGCGCCGGATTTTTACGCGGCCTACCGCGAGGCGTGGCCGCTTGATGCAGGCTACGGCGTGCGTAAAACGCTCTACAATCTCTACCATATTCTCAACCACGCCAATCTGTTCGGCGGCGGCTATGCAACGCAGGCCGCGCGCATGACCGCCCAGCTGCTGGCGCAGATTCGATAGGCTTTTTATGCTGCAGCGTCTGCTCATCTTGTTCTTTGCCCTGGGCCTGGTCGCCTGTTCCGGCTTGCCGTTCAATGCGGTCGCACCCAAGGTGAGCGTGGCGGATGTTGCGATCAGCCGTCTTGGTTTCTTCGAACAGCATTTCGATGTGGGTTTGCGCGTGAGCAATCCGAACGATTTCGACCTGACGATCGAAGCACTGGATTTCGAACTGGAGCTCAATGGGCTTCCGTTTGCCAATGGCCTGTCGCAGACCTCGACCCGGATCGCGGCGACCTCCAGTACGCTGTTGCGGATTGATGCCATCACGCAATCGAAGGACCTGATCAGGCAGATCGAGAGCCTGGCCCCGGAATCCTTGAAGGCGGGGGTGCCTTATCGCATCCACGGCCGGTTCAAGACCGACCGCTCGCCCAACTGGGTGCCGTTCGACCATGCGGGGGTGTACAGTGGCGGCAAGGAGAAGTCCCCGGGCCACGCAGTCTGATCGGGGCGGCTGAACGCTCCCCAGGCGGGATCAGCCCGCCAGGGATCGCAGGGCAGGGACGCCCAGCCCGAATGCGTCCGCGTGCTGCAGCGCGCGTGCCAGCCGTGCCGGCGCCGAACGGCCGGTGCAGCCATGGTCCGGATCGCCGTCGAAAGCCTCGAGCATGCCGGCGATCAGTGCGTTGCGGTCGTGCACGACGCCGGTCAACGCATCCTGAATGTCCATCACCTCGTTCGCCACCTGGCGCGCGAAGGTTTCGTGCTGCGCCCACAGCTGGGAAACTGTACCGCCGGTTTTCAAACCGGCGATATTGGTGGTGAGGATGTAGACGTTCTTGCGCACCAGTTCGAACAGCAATGCGCCGCCCGGGGAAACTTCGCGGCACGGCAGATCGATGGCGGCCAGCGCCTGGCACAGCAGGGCGGCGCCGGGGCCTGCCGCTGGCGAGGCGATCAGGGGCTTGGCGTCGGTGCCCTTCTTCTTTTCGAACCAGACCGAGATCACCGTGGGGTCGGCGTAGCCATGGGCTTCCCAGTCGCGCGGCAGCAGTTCGTTCTGGATCAGCGCGGCACGCGGCTTCCAGGCATCAGGTAGCGCGGCCAGTATCGCGTGTAGATCGGCTTCGGCAACTGCGATCAAGACGAGTTCCGGCGCGGGATGGCGTTGCGCCACCGCTGCCATGTCGTCGCCGCGATTGACCGGAACCACGGTACGGCCGGCGCGCAGCAGGCCGCCGGCGAATACGCGGCCGAGCTGGCCGAGACCGATGACGACGACTTCGTTCACTCGAGGCCCTTCGAATGCAGGTATTCGTCGTAGGTGCCCATGTAGAACTCGACGCCTTCAGGCGTGATTTCCAGGATGCGGGTGGCCAGGCTGCTGACGAACTGGCGGTCGTGCGAGACGAAGATCAGCGTACCCTTGAACAGGTCGAGCGCGAGGTTCAACGACTCGATCGATTCCATGTCCATGTGGTTGGTCGGCTCGTCCATCACCAGCACGTTGTGGCGGCCGAGCATCAGCTTGCCGTAGAGCATGCGGCCCTTTTCCCCGCCGGACAGCACACGCACCGATTTCTTGACGTCGTCGCCGGAGAACAGCAGGCGCCCGAGGATGCCGCGCAGCACCTGCTCGTCGTCGCCCGGTTGGGTCCACTGGTGCATCCAGTCGGTGAGGTTGAGATCCATATCGAAATCGCTGACGTGGTCCTGCGAGAAGTAGCCGATGCTGGCGTTCTCGCTCCATTTCACTTCGCCGAACTGGGGCGTGAGTTCATTCATCAACAGCTTCATCAGCGTCGATTTGCCGACGCCGTTGCCGCCGATGACGGCCATTTTTTCGCCGGCTTCCAGCGAAAAGTTCATGTTGGAAAACAGGGGCGTGCCGTCGTAGCCGAATTTCAGGTTTTCGACTTCGAGCGCGCGGCGGTGCAGCAGCTTTTCCGGTTCGAAACGGATGTAGGGGTTCTGCCGCGACGACGGCTTGAAATCCTCGATCTTGATCTTGTCGATCATCTTCATGCGGCTGGTGGCCTGGCGTGCCTTCGACTTGTTGGCCGAGAAGCGGCGCACGAACTCCTGCAGCTCGGCCACCTTGTCCTTGGCCTTGGCGTTGGCCGAGGCCTGGCGTTCTTTGGCCTGGGTGGAGGCCAGCATGTAGTCGTCGTAGTTGCCCGGGTAGACCTTGATGGTGCCGAAATCGAGGTCGGCCATGTGGGTACAGACCTGGTTCAGGAAGTGGCGGTCGTGGGAGATGACGATGATGGTGGCGTTGCTCTCGTTCAACACGTTTTCCAGCCAGCGGATGGTGTTGATGTCGAGGTTGTTGGTCGGTTCGTCCAGTAGAAGGATGTCAGGATTGGAGAACAGCGCCTGTGTCAGCAGCACGCGCAGCTTGAAGCCCGGTGCGATCTCGCTCATGGGTCCATTGTGCTGCTCGGTAGGGATGCCGACACCGAGCAGCAATTGGCCGGCGCGGGCCTCGGCGTCGTAGCCGCCCATTTCGCCGAACTTGGCTTCGAGTTCGGCGGCATGCAGGTAGTCTTCCTCGCTCGCCTCGGGATTCATGTAGATGGCGTCCTTTTCCTGCATCACACGCCACATCTCGGCATGTCCCTGCAGCACCACGTCGAGCACGCGCTGGTCCTCGTAGCCGAACTGGTCCTGGCGCAGCCAGGCCATGCGTTCGCCGGGATCGAGCGAGACGTTACCGGCAGTAGGCTCCAGCTCGCCGGCCAGGATCTTCATGAAGGTCGACTTGCCGCAGCCGTTGGCGCCGATCAGGCCATAGCGGTTGCCGTCGCCGAACTTGACGTTGACGTTCTCGAACAGCGGCTTGGAGGCAAATTGCAGAGTGATGCTGGAAGCGGTGAGCACGGCGGAAATCCTGGGACGCAAAGCCGGGCATTTTAACATTCCGCCCGCGTGATCATGGCGGACGGCCTGCCGGCTGTCGGGCACAGCTAGGTGGAGGCGTGTAGCGCCGGGTGGTCGAGAATCGGCCGGTCGAGAAAATAGCCTTGTACCAGGTCGACGCCGAACTGGCGCAGCAGGGCAAGCGTCGGGCCATCCTCGACATATTCCGCGACGACGGACTTGCCGAGGCCGAGCGCGACGCTGACCATGGCCTGGACGAACACCTGGTTGTCGGGGTCGCTGGGCAGATCACGGATGAAAATGCCGTCGATCTTGATGGTGTCGACGTGCAGATGTTTGAGGTAGGCGAAGGAGGCGAAACCGACGCCGAAATCGTCGAGACAGACGCCGCAGCCGAGCTGGCGCAAGGCTTCGATCATGCGCTGCGCATCGTGCAGGTCGGACACCGCCGCAGTCTCGGTGATCTCGACGATCAGGCGGCTGGGATTGACGCCGGCCTGGCGCAGTTCGTCGCCGATGTATTGCGGCAGGCCGGGCTCGGACAGCGAGCGCCCGGACAGGTTGAGCGCGATCGATGGAATCGCCGGATTCTCCGCCAGCCGGCGCAAGGTTTCGTGGACCACCCAGCGGTCGATGTCGAGGATGCGCCCGCTTTTCTCGGCCAGCTGGATGAAATGCCCCGGCATGATGAGCTGGCCGGGATTGCGCTCGTCGGTCATGCGGATGAGCGCTTCCAGGTGGGACAGGGTGCCGTCTTCCGCCCGGTATACCCCCTGGAAATGCAGCTGGAACAAGCCCTTGTCGAGCGCATTGCTGATGCGCTCGCCCCACGACAGGCGGGTGCGCATTTCGGTGTCGGCCTCGGTGTCCGCACGAAATACGCGCCAGGTGTTCTTGCCGGCATCCTTGGCCTGGTACATGGCGATGTCGGCGCGCGCGACCAGGTCGTCGGCGTCGGCGGCATGTCCGGGATAGTAGGCGATGCCGAGGCTGGTGGTGAGCCGCAGGTTCTGTCCCTCGAAGCGGAAGGGGATCTGCGCGATCGCCCGCACCACGCGGTCGGCCAGCACTTCGGCTTCATTGCCTTGCGCCGACGGCAGCAGGATGGCGAACTCGTCGCCACCCAGTCGCGCCAGGACTTCATTGCGCCGCACCAGCGTGCTGATCTCGCTGGCCACCCGGATCAGCAGCGCATCGCCGGCGCGATGGCCGTAGCTGTCGTTGATGGTCTTGAATTCGTCGAGGTCGAAGAACATGACCGCGCATTGCGTCTGATGACGGTCGCTGTCCAGCATGGTGCGCGCCAGCTCCTGCTGGAAGCGGTGGCGGTTGTAGAGCCCGGTCAGGGCGTCGCGTTCGGCCAGATACACCAGTTGTTCGGCCGTCTGGCGTTCGCGGGTGACATCCTCGTAAATCCACAGATGGCCGATGAAACGGTTTTCGCGGTCGCGTACCGGGTAATCGAGCTCGGTGATGACGCGTCCGTCGGTCATCTGGATTTCGTAGCTGTCGGAGAGTTCGCGCGTTTCCAGCACCGACAGCAGATGCTTGGAGAAATGGTCGGGGCGCGCCAGCATCGAGGTCGATTTGGCCAGTACTTCATGCACCGGCAGGCCGATCAGATGGATATCCTCGTCGATCATCCACATGCGGGTGAACGCGGGATTGTGATAGATCACCCGGCCGTCGGCAGCAACGAACAGAATGCCGAGATTCATGGCCGACAGCAGCGACACCAGCCGGGCGCGTTCCTGCTCGGTCTCTTCCAGATAACGGCCTTGCAGGCTTTCCGCCATGCGCAGTTCGTTGATGGCCTGACGCAGGTTGGCCTCGGTTGCCTTGAGGTCGTCGATGCTGTGGATGCTGGCGCGGATGCCCTGATAGACGCCGCTGTAATCGTGAATCGGCTGCCAGTTCACCGCTGCCCAGAAATGGCCGCCGTCCTTGCGGCAGATGCGCAAGGCATATCCCTGGCCGGATGTGCCGCGCAGGGCGTGGCGCAACTGGAATTCGGCAGCGGTACGGTCTTCCGGATGGATGATGTCGGCCGGGAAGTTCATCTGCGTCATGCATTCGCCGACACTATGGCCGAGCATGCGCTCGACCGAGGGATTCACCCACAGGAGCTTGCCCTCGGGCGACAGCCAGAATTCGAGATCATGGGTGTAATCGGCGATGGCGTGAAAGCGTGCTTCGTTTTCACGTGCACGGTCGACGTTGAAGCGTACCGACTCGGCCATGCGATTGAAGGTGTCGATCAGCTGGCCGATTTCGTCCTCGCCTGCGCCGGTCAGTTTCACGTCCAGGTCGCCCTGTGCCATGCGCTTGCTGGCACGGGTCAGCGCATCGAAGCGGCGGATCACGCCGCCGACCGACAGGGCCAGCAGAATGCCGGTCAGTAGCAAGGCCGCTGCCGCAATGAACAGGCTTTGCCGGAGGTAACGGTTGCGCGCGTGCTGGATGAAATCGCTCGACAGGGCCAGGGCGATTTCGCCATAACGCTGGCCGGCATACTCGATCGGCAGGACCAGGCGGAAATCGGTATCGGTGCTTTCGGCTCCTGCTTGATGCACGATACGCCGGTTGCTGTCGCGTACCTCGATCATTTTCAGGCCGCCTTCGCGTTGAAGGGTTTCGACGATGTCGCGCACGCTGGCGTCATCCTGCTGCGAGAGCGGGGCCAGCAGGGCGGCAATCAGGGTCTTGCCCATGTCGTGTGCCCGGTTCTCGGCCTGTTGCTGCAATTCCTCGCTGGTGAGGTGGACACCGTTGATGATCAGGAATGCCAGCATCAGCGCTTCCACACCCAATGCAGCGAGGGTGAGCTTGTAGCGCAACGAGAGGCGCCCGAACCAAGCCCTCAATGCGCCACCTGCATCATTTTCTCCGCCTGCAGGGCGTACGGGCGGAAAGCGCGCAATTCATTGCCATCCACCGGGACGAATCCCCCGTACCCGCCGTGCTGCAAAAATACCTTGCCCTCCGGAGTGGAGGCAAAATCGAGCAATGCCCGGCGGACTGCGTTCGCTTCCTGGTCGCGCAGGCGGGGGTGTGTCAGATACATCAGGCTTGAAAGGGGCGCGGTCTCGACGACGATACGCAATTGTTTGCGTATTTCGGCAGGCAGCAGCTTGTAGGGATGCAAGCCCAGCATGGCCGCCGCCGTGCGTCCGTTGATGACCTGCATCACGGCATTGAGGTGGGAGCCGTAATCCATGATCTGGTAATCGATATCGCGCCGAAGCCCCAGCGCGGCCATATCGGCCTGCACGGCCAAGGCTGCCACGGCAATGGAATCGGGGGTGGCGATGTTTTGGTCGCGCAAGTCCTCCGCTATCCGATAGGGCCCGGTGCTCTTGACGACCAGCAGGCCGCGCGTGGGCTGGGCATACTTCAGCAGTGGCCGATAGCCGGCGTCCTGCCGGGCCAGCCAGGCCAGGTGCGGGGCGGTGAGCAGGATGTCGTAGTCGCCCTGGCGGGTACGTTCGACAAAGGTCTTGAAGTCGCGCGCGCTATAGATGGCGACTCGCCGCCGCAAGCGCTTTTCCATCTCTCTGGCCAGCGGCTGATAGATTTCGAGGGTCTGCTTGGCCGTCATGTTGGGAAAGACACTGAATACGAGCGGAGTGTCCGTATCGGTTTCTGAATGGGCGTCGGCAATCAACATGAAGACGAGCGCCCCCGACAGGACTACAAACCTGAGCCACGGCACCCACGCCGGAAGACGATGGCCCATAGCGCGGACGCGCGCCGACGCGTGTACGGCCCGGCCCGGCAGATGTTGGGAGGTGACGTGCGCGAGCGCATGGGCGTAAAGGCGAGACAAACTCGGCCGCGGGAAAAATCGATGCAAGCGTGCTTTCCTCGTTTACAGTTTTTTTTGCAGAACCTTGGATCTCCGCTTGTAGTTGTATAACGCCTGCTTGCTGCGGGGCAGATGATCCGGGCTGCTGTCGACGAAGCCGCGCTCCTCGAACCAGTGCTCGGTACGCGTGGTCAGCACGAACAGTTGCTTGAATCCTGCCTTCTTTCCTCTTTTCTCGGCTTCGGCCAGCAGCAGATTGCCGAAGCCGCGTCCGCGATATTCGCCGGAAACCGCCAGACAGGCGAGCTCGGCCGCCTGCTCTTCAGGAAAGGGATACAGCGCCACGCAGCCGGCAATGACGCCGTCGGATTCGAGCACCAGGAAACGCTCGACTTCCATTTCCAGCAACTCGCGCGAGCGCCGCACCAGGATGCCGTCGCGTTCGAGCGGTTCGATCAGGCCGAGGATGCCGCCGACATCGTCGATGGTGGCAGCGCGCAGGGTTTCCAGCGGCGCCGGCGTAATGAGGGTGCCGACGCCTTCGCGGGTGAACAATTCGGACAGCAGCGCACCGTCGCGGTGGCGGCTGATGAGATGAGCGCGCTTGACGCCCTGCGTGCAGGCGGTGATCGTACAGGGCAGATAGTAGGTCACGTCCTCGGGCAATTGGCGGGCCTTGCCGTGTCCTGCCTGTTCGAGTACCTGTCGCGCCTCGTTGACAGTGAGGGCGTTGTGGATCGTACGGCCCTTGCCCGGCACGCCTTCGGTGTCCATCAGGAAAATCAGTTTGTCGGCTGCCAGTTCGACTGCGGCTTGGGTGGCCACGTCCTCCAGGCTGAGGTTGAAGATTTCGCCGGTCGGCGAGTAGCCGATGGGCGAAAGCAGTACGATGTCGTGCTGATCCAGCCGCCTGCGTATGGCGGCGGCGTCGATTTTGCGGACTTCTCCGGTGTGCAGCAGATCCTCGCCTTCGATGACGCCGATGGGCTTGGCGGTAACGAAGTTGCCCGAGGCCACCCGGATGTCGGCGCCTGCCATCGGCGTGTTGGCGAGCCCCAGCGACAGCAGGGCCTCGATCTCGACCCGCACCGTGCCGGCGGCTTCCTTGACGCAGGCCAGCGCCGCGTCGTCGGTGACGCGCAGGCCGCTCACATAGCGGATCGCGGTGCCGTTCTCGGTCAGGCGCGCCTCGACCTGCGGCCGCACGCCGTGCACCAAGACCAGCCGGACGCCCAGGCTATTCAGCAGGTTGACGTCGTGCGCCAGCTGCACAAATCCCCCGTCCGCCACCAGTTCGCCGCCAAACGCAATGACGAAGGTCTTGCCGCGAAAGCCGTGAATGTACGGCGCGGCCGAGCGGAACCAATGGACGAAATGGGTAGTGTCTTTCAATGACATGGCCTGGAACGGGGAGTCTTTAGGGCGAAGGATACAGAAAACCCTGCGAAACTGGAGGACGCCGACTTTTCTGCATGAAATAAATGGAATAAATCGGATAGGCTTGGCGTCATAACAAGGCGTGACAACATTAACTGCAACCGTTTCAACGACCGAAGGAGACAAATAATGAAGCAAATGAACAAATTGATGGGCGCCCTGCTGGGCGGTGCGCTGATGATGGGCGCGTTGGCACTGCCGACCGCCGTCCAGGCCGCGGACAAGGCGAAACTGGTGGTCCAGGTCAGCGACGCCAATCCCGCCACCTGGAATCTGGCGCTGAACAATATCAAGAACGTTCAGAAGGATCTGGGCAAGGACAACGTCGATCTCGAACTCGTGGCATACGGTCCCGGCATCGGCATGCTCAAGGCCGAGTCCGAAGTAGCCAACCGCATCGACGAGGCGGTCGACTCGGGCGTCCAGGTGATGGCGTGCGAAAATACCATGCGCGGCCAGAAGCTCAGCAAGGCTGACATGAATGCCAAGATCGGCTACGTCAAGGCCGGCGTGGTGGAAATTCTCCAACGCCAGCAGCAGGGGTACGCCTATCTGCGTCCGTGATCGGATGCGGATTTGAAAAACCGGGCAGCTGCCCGGTTTTTTTATGCCAGTACGCGCCTAAAAGTCACCCCATAGCGTTTGCATGGCAGCCAGCGCGGCCAAGGCTGCGGTCTCGGTACGCAGCACGCGCGGCCCCAGTCGGACCGGAACGGCACCTGCTGCATGCAGCGCAGCGATTTCATCGGCCTCAAAGCCCCCCTCAGGGCCGGCCACCAGCCAATCCTGAATAGTCGATGATGGCAGGTCGGCCAGTCGCACTTCGGCCGCCGGGGACAAAAACAGCAGGCGCCCGGCCTCATGCTGCCCCAACCAGTTGGCCAGCGTCATCGGTGAAGCCACTACGGGTACCTGATTGCGGCCGCACTGTTCGCAGGCACTCGCCACGACGCCTTGCCAGTGCGCCACCCGCTTGTCGGCGCGATCGCCTGCCAGCTTGACTACGCTCCGTTTGGCGGCGATCGGCTGGATCGCCGCCACGCCCAACTCGACCGCCTTCTGCAACGTGTAGTCCATGCGCTCGCCGCTCGAGATGCCTTGCGCCAGCATCACGCGCAGACGCGATTCGCGTTCGACATCGGCAAAACCGGTGACGCTGACTGCCACCCCGTCCTTCTGGATACGTTCGATGCGCGCGGCATATTCGCCGCCATGGCCGTTGAACAGGGTGATGGCATCGTTCACCGCCAGCCGCAGCGCGCGCACGGCATGGCGCGCGGGGCCGGCCGGCAGGTTGAAACGGGCGCCCGATGCAAGCGGCTGGTCAAGGTAGAAGCGTGGCGGTGACATCTTGGTATTATGCCGACGTTGTCCAGAGATTTTGCGGAGCGCGACATGGTTTCCCTCACCACCCCGGTATGCGACTTTGGCTGGAAGGCCCCCGGTTTCAGTCTGCCCGGCGTCGACGGCAGGATATGGACGCTGCGTGACGCGATGGGCCAGAACGGCTTGCTGGTGATGTTCATCTGCAACCATTGCCCGTATGTGAAGGCGATCCGCCCGCGCCTGGTGCGTGATCTGGCCGAGCTCAAGGCGCATGGCATCCAGGCCATCGCCATTATGTCGAACGATCCGACCGAGTACGCCGAGGATTCGTTCGACAATATGAAAAAAGTGGCCGCCGAATTCGGTTTTCCGTTCCCTTATGTGATCGATGAAACCCAAGACGTGGCAAAAGCCTATGGGGCCGTATGCACCCCCGATTTTTTTGGCTTCAACCGCGATTTCGAACTGCAGTACCGCGGCCGCTTCGACGAATCGCGCAAGGAGACCGCGCCCGAGGGCGTGCGGCGCGACCTGTTCGAGGCGATGAAGGCCATCGCGGCGACCCAGCATGGACCTGCAGAGCAGATTCCCAGCATGGGCTGTTCGATCAAATGGAAGGAGGCGTGACATGGCTGACCGTCGGCAGCATTGGGAAAACGTGTATCGCGGCAAGACAGCGGACCAGGTCGGCTGGTTCCAGCCGCATGCCGCGCCGTCGCTTCGTTTGATCGAAGCCAACGCCGGCAAGGATGCGCACATCATCGACGTCGGCGGCGGTGCGTCGGTCCTGGTGGACGACCTGCTCGATGCCGGCTACCGCAACCTGACCGTGCTCGACCTCGCCGAACCGGCGCTGGAAGCCAGTCGCGCGCGGCTTGGCGCGCGCGCGCAGTCAGTGCAGTGGATCGTCGCGGATATCACCCGGGCTGAATTGCCGGCGGCACACTACGACGTCTGGCACGACCGGGCCGTGTTCCATTTCCTGACCGATCCCGCGGATCGTGCGCGCTATGTGGCGCAGGTTCTGGCCAGTGTAAAACCGGGCGGGCATGTTGTCGTGGCCGCATTCGGCCCCGGCGGGCCGCTGCAATGTTCTGGGCTGGACGTGGTGCGCTATGCCCCCGACTCGCTGCATGCCGAATTCGGCGCGCCATTTCGCCTGCTTGGGCACGAAACCGAAATCCATCACACGCCGGCGGGCAAGGAGCAGGAATTTGTCTACTGTTATTGCGTGCGGGTCTGACCATGCTTGAACAGGTCGAGGCGCTGGTCCGCGAGGTGGCGCGGCGTGAAGTGACGCCGCGCTTCCTCAAGGTGGCGCATAGCCACAAGCTCGACGGTAGCCTCTTTACCGAGGCCGATGCGGCGACCCAGGCCGCATTGGAAGAAGCGCTGCCCCGGATCCGCGATGTGCCGGTGCTGGGCGAGGAAATGACCGAGCGACAGCAGCACGATGCCTGGGAAGCCGGCCGCGACGGATTATGGTGCGTCGACCCGATCGACGGCACGTCCAACTTCGTCGCCGGCGTGCCCTATTTCGCGGTGTCGGTGGCGTATCTCTACAAGGGCGAGCGCCAATTGGGCGTGGTGTACGACCCGGTGGCCGACGAGATGTTCAGCGCCGAACGCGGGCACGGTGCTCATCTCAACGGGACGCCGTTGCCCCTGCGGGCGCCGGCCACGGAGTTACGCCGCGCGCTCGCTGGCGTCGAGATGAAGCGCATCGACCGCGAACTGGCCGGTCGCCTGGCCTCGTGGCCGCCTTATGCCTCGCAGCGTAATTTCGGCGCGTCCACCCTGGATTGGTGCTACACGGCTGCTGGCCGTTTCGACATCTATGTCCATGGCGGGCAGAAATTATGGGATTACGCTGCCGGCGCCCTGATTCTGGAGGAGGCTGGCGGGCGGTTGGCCAGCCTGTCGGGCAGTTTCGACATCGCCAACGTATGGGAGCGTTCCGTCGTCGCCTCGGCCAGTCCCGAACTGTTCGAATTGTGGCGCGACTGGCTGAAGGCGGCAGGCGCATAAGCCGTCGCATCGGGCAAATAAAAAGATTTTAGGGTCTCATTTGTGAGTCATGGCTTGAGCTTGTCGGCTTAAGTCCTTGTTGCGTCACCTGTTTTGTTCGGTTTGGGCTTGGCTTGCGGAAGCCTGCCCTGCTGACGGATAATCAAGGTTTTTGCATATTCTGCCCAAGCTGTCTGTGCGCGGCTTACCCGGGTGGGGATGCGACCGTTTTTTACTTAGCAGAAGGGAACGCAATGCCAACCCGTAATGACCTGGCCAATGCCATTCGCGCGCTTGCGATGGATGCCGTCGAAAAAGCCAAATCCGGCCACCCCGGCGCCCCCATGGGCATGGCGGAAATCGCTGAAACGCTGTGGAACCACCACATGCGCCACAACCCCACCAACCCCAAGTGGGCAGACCGCGACCGCTTCGTGCTGTCGAACGGCCATGGCTCGATGCTGATCTATGCCTTGTTGCATCTGACCGGCTACGACCTGTCGATGGACGACCTCAAACAGTTCCGCCAGCTGCATTCCAAGACCCCTGGTCACCCCGAGTACGGCTACGCCCCCGGTATTGAAACCACCACCGGCCCGCTCGGCCAGGGCATCACCAATGCCGTCGGCATGGCGATGGCAGAAAAGATCCTCGCCGCCGAATTCAACAAGCCCGACCACACCATTGTGGATCACCACACCTACGTGTTCATGGGCGACGGCTGCATGATGGAAGGCATCTCGCACGAAGCCTGCGCGCTCGCCGGCACCTGGAAGCTGAACAAGCTGGTCGCCTTCTGGGACGACAATGGCATCTCGATCGACGGCCACATCGAGAACTGGTACACCGACGACACCGCCAAGCGCTTCGAAGCTTATGGCTGGAACGTGGTGCCGAACGTCGACGGCCATGACGTGGTCGCGCTCGAAGCAGCGATCCAGAAGGCCAAGGCCAGCACCGACAAGCCCACCCTGATCTGCTGCAAGACCGTCATCGGCAAGGGCTCGCCCAACAAGGCCGGCACCCACGACGTGCACGGCGCCGCGCTGGGCCACGACGAAGTCGAAGCCACCCGCAAGAACATGGGTTGGAACCACCCCGCGTTCGAGGTTCCCGCCGACATCTACGCCGGCTGGGATGCCAAGACCAAGGGCCAGGGGCTCGAAACCCTGTGGAACAACAAGTTCGCTGAGTACAAGAAGGCCTTCCCCGCGGAAGCTGCCGAGTTCGAGCGCCGCATGAAGGGCGAGCTGCCCGCCAACTGGAAGGCGCACGTCGCCGAGAAGCTGGCCGCGATCAACGCCAAGGGCGAGACCGTCGCCACCCGCAAGGCCAGCCAGATCGCGATCAACGCGCTGGCGTCCGCGCTGCCCGAGTTCCTCGGCGGCTCGGCCGACCTGACCGGCTCCAACCTGACCAACTGGGAAGGCTGCCATCCGGTGCGCCACGGCAACCCCGGCAATTACATCAGCTATGGCGTGCGTGAATTCGGCATGGCCGCGATCATGAACGGCATGGCGCTGCACGGCGGCCTGCTGCCGTTCGGCGGCACCTTCCTGATGTTCTCGGAATACTCGCGCAACGCCATCCGCATGGCCGCGCTGATGAAGCAGCGCGTGATCCACGTGTTCACGCACGACTCCATCGGCCTCGGCGAGGACGGCCCGACCCACCAGCCGGTGGAGCAGACCGCCACCCTGCGCATGATCCCCAACATCGACGTCTGGCGTCCGTGCGACACCGTGGAAACGATGGTCGGCTGGGCTGCGTCGGTCGAGCGTACCGACGGCCCGACCTGCCACATCCTCAGCCGCCAGAACCTGCCGTTCATGAAGCGCGACGACGCGACCCTGGCCAACATCGCCAAGGGCGGTTACGTGCTGAAGGATGCCGCGGGCGCCAAGGCGGTCATCATCGCCACCGGTTCCGAAGTCGAGCTGGCCGTCAAGGCCCAGGAAGCGCTGGCCGCCGAAGGCGTCGCGGTGCGCGTGGTCTCCATGCCGTCGACCAACACCTTCGACAAGCAGGATGCGGCCTACAAGGCCAGCGTGCTGCCCAAGGGGCTGCCGCGCGTCGCCGTGGAAGCCGGTGTTACCGACTTCTGGCGCAAGTACGTCGGCCTGGAAGGCGCCGTGATCGGCATCGACCGCTTCGGCGAATCCGCCCCGGCCCCGGCGCTGTTCAAGGAGTTCGGCATCACGGCCGAGGCCGTCGCGGCCGCGGTCAAGGGCGTTCTGTAAACCGTGAGGTGTGAGGCGCGAGGGTGAGGGGGCGTTGACCCGCCTCACGCCTCGCGCCCCGCGCCTCACCACAACAAGATTTTCAACTCACTGGAGACTGACACATGGCAATCAAAGTTGGTATCAACGGTTTTGGCCGCATCGGCCGCATGGCTTTCCGCGCAATCGCCAAGGATTTCAAGGACATCGAAGTGGTCGCGATCAACGACCTGCTCGACCCCGAGTACCTGGCCTATATGCTGAAGTACGATTCCGTGCACGGCAACTTCAAGGGCGACATCGCCGTTGAAGGCAACAACCTCATCGTCAACGGCAAGAAGATCCGCCTGACCGCCGAGCGCGAGCCGAGCAATCTGAAATGGAACGAAGTGGGCGCCGACATCGTGATCGAGTGCACCGGCTTCTTCCTGACCAAGGAAACCTGCCAGAAGCACATCGACGCGGGCGCCAAGAAAGTCGTTCAATCGGCCCCGTCGAAGGACGACACCCCGATGTTCGTGTACGGCGTGAACCACGAGAAGTACGCCGGCGAAGCCATCGTCTCCGCCGCTTCGTGCACCACCAACTGCCTGGCGCCCATCGCCAAGGTGCTGAACGACAACTGGGGCATCAAGCGTGGCCTGATGAGCACCGTGCACGCCGCCACCGCCACCCAGAAAACCGTCGACGGTCCGTCGTCCAAGGACTGGCGCGGCGGCCGCGGCATCCTGGAAAACATCATCCCGTCGTCGACCGGCGCCGCCAAGGCCGTCGGCGTGGTACTGCCGGAACTGAAGGGCAAGCTGACCGGTATGGCGTTCCGCGTTCCCACCTCCGACGTGTCGGTCGTTGACCTGACCGTCGAGCTGGAAAAGCCTGCCAAGTACGCCGACATCTGCGCTGCGATGAAGAAGGCCTCGCAGTCCGGCGACATCAGCAAGACGTTGGGCTACACCGATGAGAAGGTCGTTTCGACCGACTTCCGCGGCAATGGCTTCTCCTCGATCTTCGACGCCGAAGCCGGTATCGCCCTGGACGACACCTTCGTCAAGGTCGTGTCCTGGTACGACAACGAGTACGGCTACACCTGCAACATGCTGCGCTTCGTGCAGCACGTGGCGAAGTAAGGCCGTAAGGCGTGAGGGGGAAAGGGTGAGGAAACGGACATCGTGCCGCTCCTCACCCCTGACGCCTCACCCCTCACCTTGGTTGAGCTTTAAGGCCTGGCGCGGCTCATCCCGCGCCAACCCTTAAACCTTACTTTCAGGAGAAACAAGCCATGGCATTCATCCGCGTCACCGATCTCGATCTGGCAGGCAAGCGCGTATTCATCCGCGCCGACATGAACGTGCCCGTCAAGGACGGCAAGGTCACTTCCGACGCCCGCATCACCGCGTCGATGCGCACCATCGAGCACTGCCTCAAGGCCGGTGCAAAAGTGATGGTCACTTCCCACCTCGGCCGCCCGACCGAAGGCGAGTTCAAGGAAGAGGATTCGCTGAAGCCGGTGGTCGACGTGATTGCGCAGAAGCTCGGCAAGAACGTGCGCCTGATCCGCGAATGGACCGACGGCGGCTTCGACGTCGCCGACGGCGAGCTGGTGGTGCTGGAAAACTGCCGTGTCAACAAAGGTGAGAAGAAGAACGTCGACGAGACCGCGAAGAAATACGCTGCGCTGTGCGACGTGTTCGTGATGGACGCCTTCGGCACTGCGCACCGCGCCGAAGCCTCGACCCACGGCATCGCCAAGTTCGCGCCGACCGCTGCAGCCGGCATCCTGCTGACCGAAGAACTCGAGGCGCTCGACAAGGCGCTGGCCAACCCGGCGCGTCCGATGGTCGCCATCGTCGGCGGCTCCAAGGTCTCGACCAAGCTCACCGTGCTGGAGGCGCTGGCCGAGAAATGCGAACAGCTGGTGGTCGGCGGCGGCATCGCCAACACCTTCCTCAAGGCCACCGGCCACAATGTCGGCAAGTCGCTGTGCGAGGACGACCTGGTGCCGACCGCGCAGGCGCTGATCGAGAAGATGACCGCCCGTGGCGCGACCATCCCCATCGCCGTCGACGTGGTGTGCGGCAAGAAATTCGACGCCAACGAACCCGCCGTGCTGAAGGACGCCGGCGACGTCGCCGACGACGACATGATTTTCGACATCGGACCGAAGAGTGCGCAGCAGCTCGCCGACATCATCATGAAGGCCGGTACCGTGGTGTGGAACGGCCCGGTCGGCGTGTTCGAGTTCGACCAGTTCGGCGAAGGCACCAAGACCATCGCCATGGCGATCGCCAACACCAATGCCTTTACCCTGGCCGGCGGCGGCGACACGATCGCCGCGATCCAGAAGTACGACATCTACGACAAGGTGAGCTACATTTCCACCGCCGGCGGCGCCTTCCTCGAATACCTGGAAGGCAAGGTCCTGCCTGCTGTGGCGATCCTGGAGGAACGCGCGCAAGGCTAAGGTACAAACGGCAAACGGTGAGCGGTTCCCGCTCACCGTTTTTGTTTTTATACCGTTTGCTACTCACTGCTCACCGCTCACCCCAATATGATTCGCAGAACCAAAATCGTCGCCACCCTCGGCCCCGCCTGCTCCGATCCCAAAACGCTGGATCGCATGATGGAGGCCGGCCTGGACGTGGTGCGTCTCAACTTTTCACACGGTGCGGCGCAAGACCATATCGACCGCGCCGAACTGGTGCGCTCGCTGGCGCGCACGCGCGGCCGCGCGGTCGGCGTGCTGGTCGACCTGCAAGGCCCGAAAATCCGCATCGGCAAGTTCAAGGACAGCAAGATCACGCTGGCCAAGGGCGATACCTTCATCCTCGATGCCGCCTGCGCGCTGGGCGACCAGACCCGCGTCGGCCTCGACTACAAGGAATTGCCGAATGACGTGAAGCGGGGCGTGACCCTGCTGCTGGACGACGGCCGCATCGAGTTCTGGGTCGAGGACGTCCAGGGCGCGGAGATCATCTGCAAGGTGGTGCAGGGCGGCGTGCTGTCGAACAACAAGGGCATCAACCGCAAGGGCGGCGGCCTGTCGGCCTCGGCGCTGACCGAGAAGGACATCGAGGACATCAAGACTGCCGCCGCCCTGAAGGCGGATTACCTGGCGGTGTCGTTCCCGCGTTCCGGTGCCGACATGCGCCAGGCGCGCGAACTGCTTCGCGCGGCTGGCGGCAAGAGCCAACTCGTCGCCAAGATCGAGCGCACCGAAGCGATCGAGCATCTGGAAGACATCCTCGAGGCGTCCGACGCCATCATGGTCGCGCGCGGCGACCTCGGCGTGGAAGTCGGCGACGCGGCCGTGCCGGCGCTGCAGAAGCGCATGATCCGCATGGCGATCGAGCGCAACAAGGTCGTCATCACCGCGACCCAGATGATGGAGTCGATGATCTCGAGCCCCATCCCGACCCGTGCCGAAGTGTCCGACGTCGCCAACGCGGTGCTCGACGGCACCGACGCGGTGATGTTGTCGGCGGAAACGGCGGCGGGCCAGTTCCCGGTCGAGGCGATCCAGGCGATGGACCGCGTCTGCCTGGAAGCCGAAAAGGAAGCCGAGCCCGGTTTTTCCAACGACCGCCTGAGCAAAAGCTTCCTGCGCGCTGACGAGGCGATCGCGATGTCGGCGGTGTTCACGTCGGTTCACCTCAACATCAAGGCGATCGCCGCCCTGACCGAGTCGGGCAACACCTGTCTGTGGATGAGCCGTCTGTCCACCCGGGTGCCGATCTATGCCTTGACACCGCAGGTCGAAACCCGTAGAAAAGTCACTCTTTTCCGCGGCGTCTATCCGATCAACCTGAAAACCGCCAGCAAGGAGCGCGATGCCTTGCTGGCCGAAGCCGAGGAAGAGTTGCGGCGGCGTGGCGCGGTACGTGACGGCGACCTGATCCTGCTGACCATCGGTGAACCCATCGGCCAGTCGGGCGGCACCAACACCATGAAAATCGTCCGCGTGGGCGGATCGAAAAAATCCTGATTTTGAAAACAGCTTGCTGCACATTTTTAACCTAGGAGACTGTAAATGGCCCTGATTTCCCTTCGTCAATTGCTCGACCATGCCGCCGAAAACGGCTATGGCCTGCCTGCGTTCAACGTCAACAACATGGAACAGGTCCATGCCATCATGCAGGCCGCCGCCGCCGTGGATTCGCCGGTGATCCTGCAAGGTTCCGCCGGCGCCCGTTCCTATGCCGGCGAGCCCTTCCTGCGCCACCTGATCTTGGCCGCGATCGAAATGTACCCGCAGATTCCCATCTGCATGCACCAGGACCACGGCGCGTCGCCCGCCATCTGCTTCCGCTCCATCCAGTCCGGCTTCAGCTCGGTAATGATGGACGGCTCGCTCGGTACCGACGGCAAGACCCCGTCCACCTACGAATACAACGTCGCCACCACCGCCAAGGTGTCCGAACTGGCCCATGCCTGCGGCGTGTCGGTTGAAGGGGAACTGGGCTGCCTGGGATCGCTCGAGACCGGCAAGGCCGGCGAGGAAGACGGCCACGGCGCCGAAGGCGTGCTGGATCATTCCGCCCTGCTGACCGACCCCAACGAGGCCGCCGACTTCGTGTCCAAGACCAAGGTCGACGCCCTGGCGATCGCCATCGGAACCTCGCACGGCGCCTACAAGTTCACCCAGAAGCCCACCGGCAAGGTGCTGCGCATCGACCGCGTCAAGGAAATCCATGCCCGCATCCCCAACGTCCACCTGGTGATGCACGGCTCCTCCTCGGTGCCGGAAGACTGGCTCGCCATCATCAACAGCTACGGCGGCGACATGGGCCAGACCTACGGCGTGCCGGTCAGCGAAATCGTCGAAGGCATCAAGAACGGCGTGCGCAAGGTCAACATCGACACCGACCTGCGCATGGCCTCCACCGGCGCGATCCGCAAGCACCTGGCCGAGAACAAGTCGAACTTCGACCCGCGCAAATTCCTCAAGGAGGCGACCAAGGGCATGAGCGAGATCTGCAAGGCGCGTTACGAAGCCTTCGGCGCCGCCGGCCAGGCCAGCAAGATCAAGAAAGTCTTCAATCTGGAAGAAATGCAGAAGCGCTACGACAAGGGCGAACTGGATCCCAAGGTCAACTGATCGTCGGCTTGCCGAGATCGGACGCTGGAATCAAATGGGACGCTGCGGCGTCCCATTTTTCTATCCAGGGGTGCCGACGCGGGGATATTGACGGGCAGCAATCGGCCAGGAGCGGTCATTGAGCATGTGGCCCGAAAGCAGACGTTGGCCATGAATTCACCTGAGCGGTTTTGCGCGTCTTTCGCTCAGGCCAGTAAGATAGCTCGCAAGTAATACTTACAACCATGAATAAATATCAATGGGGGAGAGTCACGTGAGCAACAACCGTTGGCTGTTTAGGGCATTCAAGACGATTGGTCCTGCATTGGCCTTGGGTCTCAGCATGAGTGCGAGCGCATCGTTCTTAGGCTTTGGCGGGGATAGCTGGAAAGAGGAAGCGTTGCTCCATGACGGCAGCAAGATCCTCGTTACACGCACGGTCGAGCATGGTGGGCGTCATGAGATTGGGCAAAAGCCGCCGTACAAAGAACAGACCCTGACTTTCACTCTGCCGAGTACAAACCAGCGCATCACGTGGAAAGACGAATACAGCGAGGACTTAGGCAGCTCAAACTTTAACCCCATGCTGGTGGAGGTATTCGGGAACACAGCGTATGTATTGGTAACTCCCGCAGGCTGTATTTCCTACAACAAGTGGGGCAGACCCAATCCACCCTACGTGGTCTTCAAATATCAAGGCAAGGAATGGAAGCATGTTCCGCTGAACGAACTGCCAGCCGATGTCAAATTACCCAACCTCGTGATTTCTTCACCGGACGATGAGGCAAAGAAGGCGAACTATGGCGTGCTCTCCGTCGAAATGATCAAGCAGGCGAATGAGGGATTTAGGCAACCTGAGTACCAAACCATTCTCCGAGCGCCATCGGCGATTTCAGATAACCGCTGCCTGAACTTGGTTCCGAGGAAAGGGGGCGGTTGGGAAACGCCCGGCGGTTTTAGATCGATAAAATCAATCACCATTCCACCCCGCCCCAACGCTGAGACCAACAAGTAATGGCTCACCGAGCGGCCGCTTTCCAAAATCTTGAATGACTGCAACGGGTCGATAACGGCCTGTGGCCCCACGCCGCTCAGTCAATGGGCCGTGGGACTTTCTGAGGGGTAGGCCTCAGCCTAGCATCGCCTTCAACGCCGCCAGCCGATCGCTGCCGCTGGCCTTGGCATCGGCGCTGGAGGGTTTTTCCGGCATGCGCACGTCGTCACCGAGCTCGTCGATGAAGCGCGAGGGGTCGCAGGCGACCGTTTCGCGGGCGCGCTTGCGGCGCGAGCAATAGGACAGCGTCAGTGACTTCTTGGCGCGGGTGACGCCGACGTACATCAGGCGACGTTCTTCTTCCAGGCGGCCTTCGTCGACCGCGTCGCGATGCGGCAGGATGTTTTCCTCGACGCCGACCAGGAACACGTGGCCGAACTCCAGCCCCTTGGCGGCGTGCAGCGTCGACAGGCGCACGGCGTCGGGCTCTTCCTCCTCGCGGCCTTCCAGCAGGGTGATCAGGGCGATGGTCTGTGTCAGTTGCAGCAGATCCTTCTCGTCCTCTTCGCCTTTCTTGCCGATCCAGGCGGCGAATTCGAGCACGTTGTTCCACTTGCTCTGCGCGGCGCGCTGGTCGTCCTGGTCGAAGAGATACACCTCGTAGTCGATGGTCTTCAAGAGGTCGTTCAGCAGTTCGCCCGCCGGCTCGCGCGGCACGCGCTCTTCCATGCGGTTGATGAAGTTGCAGAACTCGATTAGCGGCGCCAGCTGACGCTCGCCGATCTGTGATGCGGCAGCGGCGGAAAACACCGCCTCGAACAGGCTGACGTGCAGGGTGGCGGCGACCTGGCCGAGCTTTTCCAGCGTCGCGGCGCCGATGCCGCGCTTGGGCGTGGTGACCGCGCGGATGAAGGCGGGATCGTCGTCGCTGTTGGCGATCAGGCGCAGGTATGAAATCACGTCCTTGATTTCGGCGCGGTCGAAGAACGACTGCCCGCCGGACAGCTGGTACGGCACTTTCTCGTTGCGTAGTGCCTGCTCGAAGATACGCGCCTGGTAGTTGCCACGATAGAGAATCGCGTAGTCGCGCCATTCGGTGCGGTGCTGGAATTTGTGCGACAGGAGCCGCATCACCACCGATTCGGCTTCGTGCTCGTCGTCCTTGGTCGGCATCACCTGGATCGCGTCGCCAAGGCCGAGGTCGCTCCACAGGCGTTTCTCGAACAGCTTGGGGTTGTTGGCGATGAGGCTGTTGGCCGCTTTCAGGATGCGCACGCTCGAACGGTAGTTCTGCTCCAGCTTGACCACATGCAGGTGCGGGTAGTCCTCGTTCAGCTGGCGCAGGTTGTCGGCCGAGGCGCCGCGCCAGCCGTAGATCGCCTGGTCGTCGTCGCCGACCGCGGTGAACGCTGCGCGCACGCCGGTAAGCTTCTGCAGCAGGCGGTACTGCGCGACGTTGGTGTCCTGGTATTCGTCGACCAGGATGTGGCGCAGGCGGTTCTGCCACTTCTCGCGCAGCTCGGCGTGCGTATCCAGCAGCTCGGCCGGCAGGCGGATCAGGTCGTCGAAGTCGACCGCCTGGTAGGCGCGCAGGGTGGCGTCGTAGCGGTCGTAGATCCTGGCGTAGGCGCGCGCGTTGTCGTCCTCGGCCGTGGCGAGCGCGGCGGCGGGCGACTTCAGCTCGTTCTTCCACAGCGAGATGCGCGACACGGCGCGGCGGATTTCCTGCTTGTCCGTGGTCTTGAGGATTTCCGAGACGATGCCCGCGGCGTCGGCCGAATCGAGGATGGAGAACGCCGGCTTCAGCTCGGCGAATTTCGCGTCCTCGCGCAGCATCCTGAGACCCATCGAATGGAAAGTGGTGACGATCAGGCCTTTCGTGTTGACGCCCTGCGTGAGCTTGGCGGCGCGCTCCTGCATTTCGCGTGCGGCCTTGTTGGTGAAGGTGATCGCGGCGATCGAGCCCGGCTTGTAGCCGCACTCGCCGATCAGGTAGGCGATCTTGTGGGTGATCACCCGCGTCTTGCCCGAGCCGGCGCCGGCCAGCACCAGCAAGGGGCCGTCGAGATACTTCGCCGCTTCGCGCTGCGGCGGATTCAGTGCAGCGAGCAGGCTCATGCCGCGCCGAATTCGCGGTTCAGATACGTATTGATGGCATCCGATTCGTACAGCCAGGTCTGCTTGCCCTGATCGTCGGTGATCAGCAGGCACGGAACCTGCGGCTTGCCGCCGCCCGCGATCAGCGCGGCGCGGTGCGCCTCGTCATGCTGGGCGTCGCGCAGCTCGATGTTGAGCGACAGGCGCTGCATCGCCCGCCGGGTCTTGAGGCAGAACGGGCAGGTGGGGTAGTGGTACAGCGCCAGGCTGCGTGTGCGTGCGTCGACGTCCTGCTGCACTGCAGCGGGGCGCACGACGCCTTTCGGGCGTGTCAGCCAATAGCCCACGAGCATGAAGGGGGCGAGGATGAGGCGCAGGGTACGAAAAAACAGGCGGATCAGGGGTTTCATGGCGCAGACGTCACAAGAGGTTCGGGCGGGCGCGCTATGATGCAGGTCAACACAGCACACAAAGAAGCCGTATTTTATATGCCTACCTATGCCATTGGCGATCTTCAGGGATGTCACACGTCCCTGCTGCGTTTATTGGATGCGATCCGGTTCGACCCGGGCGCCGACCGGCTGTGGCTTGTGGGCGATCTGGTCAACCGTGGGCCGGAATCGCTGGCGGTGTTGCGGACGGTCAGGGAACTGGGCGACGCCGCCATCAGTGTGCTCGGCAACCACGATTTGCACTTGCTGGCGCTTGCCGAAGGTTTCGGGCGGGTGCACAAGGGCGATACGCTCGACGAGATACTGAATGCGCCGGACCGCGACGAGCTGCTGGTCTGGCTGCGACAGCAGAAACTGGCTTGGCGCGATGGCGAGTTTCTCATGGTGCACGCGGGCGTGCTACCGAGCTGGACGGTGGACGACACGATGCAGCATGCCGTGGAGGCGGAAGCTGCGCTACAAAGCCCGCATTACCGGGAATTCTTCGCGCAGATGTACGGCAATGCACCGGTGGCGTGGGATGCGTCGCTGCATGGCGTCGAGCGCCTGCGGGTGATCGTCAACGCCTTCACCCGACTGCGCTACTGTTCGGCGGCGGGCGAGATGGAATTCCACCACAAGGGCGCGCCGGGTACACAGCCGGCCGGCTGGCTGCCGTGGTTCGAAGTGCCGGGGCGCAGGAGCGCCGAGGCGACGATCGTCATCGGCCACTGGTCGACACTCGGGCTGATCAACCGCCACGACCTGATCGCGCTGGATACCGGCTGCCTGTGGGGCAGCCGATTGACCGCGGTCAGGCTGGAGGACCGGCAGGTGTTTGCGGTGCCGTGCCCGCAGGTTCGGCACCCGAAGTCCTGAAGCCCAGCAGTCTGGCGGTGGCGGCTTCCGCCTGCGCCGCCAGATCGCGCCGGTGGCCGTTGGGCAGGATGGGGTCGCCGAAATGCAGTTCGGCGACGAGGCCGGGCTCGCTGACGATCTGCTTCAGGCTTTGCCACATGCTGAGGTCGTCGATGTAGGCGGGTGCAGCGCTGTATTCGCCGTCCAGCGTGCGGTAGCGCAGGGCCGCCGGCACGATCGGACAATTCAGCTCGACCGCCGGCTGCAGCAGCGACGGCATGAAGCGCCGCAGCCCCTTGCCGTCGCCGGTGGTGCCTTCGGGGAACACGGCGACCCAGGCGCCCGACTGCATCAGCGCCCGCATCTCGGTGTTGATGCGCGCCGTGTCGGCACGACGGCCGCGTTCGATGAACAGCGTGCCGGTCTTGTGTGCCAGCCAGCCGGCCACCGGCCAGTTGCGCACTTCGGCCTTGGAGACGAAGTGCACCCGCTGGGCCGCGTAGATCAGATAGATGTCCAGCCACGACACGTGATTGCATACCAGCAGCGCGCCGCCGGGCAGGCGGGGCGCGGTGTCCGCCTTCAGCCGTACGCCGAGTACCCGGAGCAGGCGCCGGGCCCAGGCCATGATGCGGCGATCCCGCTGGGCGGGGCTGAGCAGGGGGAAAATCAGTCCTGCCAGGACGACGCCCCAGGCCAGGTGAAGGGCCAGCAGGCCGATGCGGAGGACGCGGCGCAGAGGGGCGGGGAAATAGGCAAGGATCACCCGTTCATTGTAAGACTCATCCGATGAGACGGCGGGCATAGTTGCGGTTGAGTTGCGCCATCGGCAGCAGCATCAAGAGATCGGCCGTATTGAAATCGGGATCCCACGCCGGTTCGCCGCATACCATCGCGCCGAGCCGGGTGTAGCCCTTGATCAGCGGCGGCAGCGTTGCGGTCTGGCCTTCGTCGAGCGACTCGACGGGCAGGCGGTAGCGTGGCGTGGCGCGCCATTCGATCGGCGCGAGATGACGCTGGATGATCTGGCGGTACACGCTGGCCGCGACATGGCCGCCGTCCGCCATGCCGATGCTGGCGCAGCCGACGATGTATTCGTAGCCATAGCGCGTCATGTAGTCGGCCAGTCCGATCCACAGGCGGGCGATGACGGCACCGCTGCGGTGCGCCGGATGCACGCACGAGCGTCCCAGTTCGGCCATGCGCGGGCGCAGGAATTGCAACCGGGTCAGGTCGAATTCCTGTTCGGAGTAATAGCTGCCGACGCGCTTGGCGGCATCGGGCGGCAGGATGCGATAGGTGCCGACGACTTCGCCGCTGGCCAGATCGCGTACCAGCAGATGGTCGCAGAAGGGGTCGTACAGATCGATATCGTGCCCCGGCAGAACGGAGGACAGGCGCGCGCCCATCTCCTCGGCAAACACCTTGTGACGCAGGCGCTGTGCTTCGCGGATTTCGTTGTCGTCCACCGCCAGCGAGATGTGGTAGCGGCTGGCGGATAGGGACGGTTGGGTGCTGAGAACGTCGAGCATGGGGCACTCCCATTGATGGAATGCGCCCAGCTTAGAGACGGGGTGTTAACCCGACGTGACGTTCAGGTTTCGGAACGATGAACTACGAATCAGGGGATACCGGGAGATGGGCCCGGCTTCAGTGCGATACGCGTGTCGTTCCCCCACCCGACAATACCCGTACGCGATCGCCTACCCGGAATTCCTCGTCCGCCGCCTGGGTGATGGCGAGCATCCGTCCCGAATCGAGCTTGACCGTGATTTCCACGCCTTTCTGGCGAGTGGTTGCCTCTTCCGCGGCTGCACCGCCCAATCCGCCCAGTACCGCGCCAATCGCCGCACCGACCACGCTGCCCTTGCCGCTGCCTACCGTGCTGCCGGCCACACCGCCGACGACGGCGCCCGCGCCTGCACCGATCGGTGTCTTGGTCCCTTCGATATTCACCTCACGCACCGACTCCACCACGCCCATCTGCACCTCCTGGACGGCCCGGGTCTGGTCGCGGCTGTAATCCTTGCCGCCGACGCCGCTGGCGCAGCCGCCAAGTAGTGCCAAGCTGGCTGTCATCAGGGTGACGGCAACGATGGTTGGGGTCTTCTTCATGGTGCGGGTCCTGTAGTTGCACACGTTTCACTATAGGGGGTGTGACCGTCGATTCTCGGCGTGGTTCAGAGCGTTTTGCCAAACGTGATCTTGAGCCGTCCGGCGATTTCCTGTCGGCTCGGCGCGTGGTTCTGACCGCCGCGGTGCTCGATCTTGATCGCACCCATCACGCTCGCCAGCTGGCCCGAGGTTTCCCAGTCGAGTCCGTGGACGATGCCGTACAGAATGCCGCTGCGGTAGGCGTCGCCGCAGCCGGTGGGGTCGAGGATGGCCGCCGGCCGCACGGCCGGGATGTCGATCTGCCCGCTGGCCGTGTGGATCACCGAACCTTCGCCGCCGCGTGTCACGATCAGCGCCTCGACATGGCGTGCAAGAGTGGCCAGATTTTCCCCGGTGCGGCTCTGCAGCAGCTCGGCTTCGTAATCATTGAGGATGACGTAGCTGGATTTGTGGACGCACTCCAGCAGTTCCTCGCCGGAAAACAGCGGCATACCCTGGCCCGGATCGAAGACGCATGGCACCCCCGCCTCGTGAAAGCCGCGCACGTGGCGCAGCATGCCGTCGCGGCCGTCCGGGGCGACGATGCCCAGCTTGAGATCCGGCACCTGACGCACGTCGTTCTCGTGCGAGTAGTTCATCGCGCCGGGGTGGAAGGCGGTGATCTGGTTGTCGTCGAGGTCGGTGGTGATGAACGCCTGCGCGGTGTAGGTGCCGGCGACATGGTGGATGTAGTCGCGCGGAATCGCCAAGGCGTCGAGACGCTCGGCATAGGCGGCGAAGTCGTCGCCCACGGTCGCCATGATCAGCGGCTCGCCGCCCAACAGCTTGAGGTTGTAGGCGATATTGCCTGCGCAGCCGCCGTACTCGCGGCGCATCTCCGGCACCAGGAACGACACGTTCAGCATGTGGATCTTGTCGGGCAGGATGTGGTGCTTGAAGTGATCCTGGAACACCATGATGGAATCGAAGGCGAGGGAACCGCAGATGAGGGTGCGCATGATGGGTGTGGGCTGAAAACGACAGCCCGGATTATACGCAGCCGGTTGGCCGGGATTCACGGAAGATTCATGCGCCTGACAGCGCAGGTTCACGCAGCGCGGCCATGCTGCGCGCATGAACGTTGCCGCCCATGCCCACACCCGCCGTACCGCCTTGCTCTGGTCGGTGCCTGCGCTGCTGTTTGCCGGCGATGCGCTGGCCTGGGGACTGATGACCCATGTGTACTTTGCGCAATTGCTGGTATGGGGCGTACCCCTGCTCGATCCTGCGCTGCGCCGCGCGGTGCGACGGTTTCCGCAGCGCCTGAGGGCCGGCGCCTGCCTGCCCGATCTGGCGCTGGTGGGCACGACTGCGGGGACTCGCGCATTCGACGCCAGCCACCGCTGGGAGACCGCCCACGCGCTATTGGATGCGGCGCACGACGACGAATCGCGGGCCTGTGCAGTCGGTGCAATGAGCCATCTGTGGGTCGACATCATTGCGCACAATCATTTCGTTCCCGCTCACGAGCATCTGTGGTGGAACGTGCCGATGCTCACGCATGCCGCCGCGGAATGGGCGATGGACCATCATATCTCGCGCCATCTGTTCAGTTCGTCAGCCCTGCTGTTGCAGATCGACGACTGGCTGGTGGACTATGTGGCGTGCAACTTCGATTGCTCGTCCGCCGCCAGCCGACGGGCAATCCGCCAATTGTCGAGTGCCGAACGCCTATTGCGGCAGAGCCGCCTGCCCCATGCGCTGCATGGCGTAGGGTGCGTGCTGGATCGCAAGCTTGCCACGCGTTTCGATTACTACATCCAGGAAGTGACGGCCCGGTTGCCGCAGATGAACCGGGTGCTGGCCGGCGAGGCGCCCGCCTGGCTGCCGGATTGTCCGCCGGTGGCGGTGGCACGCGAACGCATCGCCGCGCACGCGCCGGAACTGGTGGCATGCCGGTTGCCGCTGCCTGGGGACCTGTTCGAAGCCGAGGTGCAGCCGCGTTTCCGCAACGCAGCCTGAGGTTTTTTAAAACAGGCGCCCTACAGCGCCAGCGAGAGGGCGGCGATCGTGCCGCCAAGCAGCGCACCCACCAGGACATCGCTCACGTAGTGCAGTCCCAGCACCAGGCGTGACAGCGCGACCAGCGCGGTGAAGGGCCATACCAGCCATCCCAGTGCCGGGTAGTAGGCCGTGACGACCGCACTGAAGACCACCGCATGCAGGGTGTGGCCGGAGGGAAAACTGAAGCGGTCGAGCGGCGCGGTCAGGCAACAGATCGACGGGCAGGCCTGATAGGGGCGCGGACGTTCGGTAGCGCCTTTCAGCCATTTGTAGATGAACGTGCCGACGAGGCCGGCCGTGATCATGTGGAGCACGGCCGGCAGGGCGTCCCATCCGTTCCAGGCGATCAGCGCCAGCATCAGCGCATACCAGAACACCCCGTCGCCGAGCCGGCTGGCGAGTCGTAGTAGGCCGACCTCCCAGTCGGGCAGGCGCACGCCGTTGAGGCGCTCCAGCCAGGCATGTTCGCGTGCGGCCAGTCGATCGAGGCCGTGGTGGGCAACCAGACTCAGACGATTTTGCATGGCGGAATCCTCATGAACGGACCGTCGGGGCCGCGGCAGGCCAATCCAGCTGGGGTTCGGTCGCGGGTTCGGGGTGGGCGAGACGCAGCAGCACCCGCTCGAAACTGTCGATGATGGCGTCCCACGACAATTGGGCGGCACGCGCGGCTGCAGCGGTGCCCAATCGGCGTTGCCGTGCGACATCAGGAGCCAGCGATGCCGCTTGGGCGATGAACGCCGCTTGATCCTCGGGCGCGACCTTGAGGCCGTTTTCGCCGTGCAGGATGATTTCTTCGGCGGCTGCGCAATCGTAGGCCACCACCGCGAGGCCGGAGGCCATCGCCTCGATCGTCACGTTGCCCCAGGTCTCGGTCAGGCTGGGGAACAGGAACACGTCGCCCGATGCGTAATGTGCCGCCAGCGTCTCGCCGACCTGGGTGCCGCAGAATATCGCATCGGGCCGTTTGGCCTGCCAGCCGGCGCGTTCCGGGCCGTCGCCCACCAGCACCAGGCGGGTGGCCGGGTGCACCTGATGCATGGCATCGAAGGCGCTGAACACCAGGGACAGGTTCTTCTCGGCCGCCAGGCGACCCACGTACAGCACCGCAGTCTCGTTCTCGCCCACGCCCCACTGCGCGCGCAAGGCCGCATCGCGGCGGCCGGGGTGGAACAGTTGCGTGTCCACCCCGCGCCCGATGATCTCGATGTTCTCGTAGCCGTGCGCCAGCAGTTCGCGGCGGATGCCTTCGGTCGGCACCAGCGTGACGGCGGCCTTGTTATGGAATTTGCGCAGATAGGCGACGATGGCGCGGCGCAGCAGGCCGAAGCCGTAATGGCTGCTGTAGCTGTGGAAATTGGTGTGGAAGTCGCTCGCCACCGGCAGGCGCAGTTTGTTGGCGGCGGCCAGCGCCGACCAGCCGAGCGGGCCTTCGGTGGCGATCTGCACCACGTCCGGGCGCTGCCTGGTCCACAGCCGGGTCAGCGCGGCTTTCGCCGGCAGACCCATCTTCAGGCCTTCGTAACGCGGCAGCGCGATGCCGCGTTGCAAATGTTCGCTGAGGGTGGCGGTGGGCTGCGGCTGGTCGTCGGAATGCTGGCGCGGACGGATCAACTGCACCTGGTGATTGCGTACCTGCAGGCCGTTGACCAGGCGGCCGAGCGTCATCGCCACGCCATTGACTTCGGGCGGGTAGGTTTCGGTCACCACCGCAATGCGCAGTTGCGGGCGCATGGACGGAAGCGTCTGGCAGGTGAATTCGGCGGCATCCATGGGGCGCAGCATGCCCCTGCCGTGCGACAAACAGATGACGCCGAAGTGATGGTTTGGTGAAGCGGGTGCTCAGGCCGCGAGCGGCAATGCGTCCTGCGCGATCGAGCGCAGCAGCAGGATGTCGCGGTAGGCGCCCGGTTCGAAGCCGATGCGCGTGCCGCCCCGGTTGTCGTAAATCAAATCGTGGAAGAAGGCCTCGATATCCGGGGTATTCCAGACTTTCACCAACTGTTCCAGCAGGTGCGGATACGCCTCCAGCCCCTGGCCGGCTTCGTTGTCCTGGGAAATCGGATGATCGGTGAGGTTGACGTTGAAATAGCGGCGGCATTCGGCGCTGGCGGCTGCATAGCCGACGGTATCGCCTTCGCGGTGCAGCAGGTCGAGCAGCAGCAGCCAGGGTACCGGCGACTCGGTCGGCGTGGCGCGCAGATGCTCCTGCAGCAGATGGATGGCCAGGTCGCCATGTCCGAAGGCCATGAACACTTCGGCCTGGTCGAGAACATCTTCCTTGACTTCGGTGCCGCTGGTTTGCTGGGGCGGGGCGATTTCCGGCATGCGCGGGGAAACGGACGGCGGCTCAGCCGGCATGTCGGCGCTCAATTCGGATAGCGTTTTCTCCGGCATTCCCGTTTGCGTCCAGGGCGTGTCGCCAAGTGCGGGCCGGGCGGCGCGGGTGCGGCGCAGCAGCCAGGCGGCCAGCGCAATCAAGCTGGCCACGATCGCCATCGCCAGCAGATACAGCGGCCACTGGGCGGGTTGCGAGGACGTGGCAGGCGCGGGTGCCGTCGTGGGGGTGGCATGCCGGGCGGCTTCGAGCTCGGCATTGCGGCGCTGCAACGCGGCGAGTTGGGCCTCCAAGTGCGCAAGTTTGCGGCCCAATGCCGTGTTTTCATCGGACAGTTCGGTGGCGGTCAGGCCATCGAGGCGCGGCTGCGTCAGGTCAGGCAGGCGCGTGTCGAGACGCAGCGCCACTGGCGTATCGTTCTGGCTGGATAGCTCGTGCTTTCCGGACAGCACCAGGCGCGGGACGCTTTCCTTCGGCGCGGCATGCACGCGGGGCGGGGTCTGGGTCCGCGCGGCCGCGTTCGGCGGTCGCGCGATGGACGTGGCCGCGCGATGGGAAGGTCGATGGGCGCGTCGAGGTGAAACGGGACGGGATGGGACAGCGGCGGGCGCCGGTCCGGTTTGCGCGCTTGCAGCGGGGACATTCTCGTTGAGGGGGGCTTCCGTCGCCACGGGAGGGTCGAGCAACACGACATACTCGCGTTGCAAGCGTACCTCGCAGTCCGAAACCAGCACGAACTGTACGATCGGATCATTTACCGGGTAGGACGTACGGATGAGCAGGCGCGTCTGATCCCCGGCCCGTTCGATACTCAGTTTTGCGCGGAGCGGCGGTGCGACGCTGTTTGCGCTGCTGCCGAGGCTGAAGCAGTCCGCCGTCGTGTCGGCGGTCGCGCCGAGCAGGGTGACGGTCGCATTCAGGGACCGGCCCAGTTGCGAATGTACATTGATGTCGCCCATGCCCAAGGCTACGGCGGAGCCGGCCTGGCACAGACTCAGAAGAAAGCAAACAGTTTTGAGGTTCACACAGTCGGAAAACGATAAGGGGCGCACACCTCTATTCCGGCTAAGAACGCCACAACTTTAGGGTGCAGCACCATATTGGCATGGTTTTTGTAATTCACTCAACCCAATAGTACAAGCGCCCACACGACGACCACGTTGGCCAGCGCGATCATCACGGCGGCACTGCCCATGTCCTTGGCGCGCTTGATGAGCTGGTGGTGCTCAAGGGAAATCCGGTCCACCGCGGCCTCGAGCGCCGAATTCAGCAATTCGACGATCAGCACCAGCAGCACCGCGCCGATCATCAGCGCGCGGCTTATTCCCGTCTGGCCCAGATAAAGCGCAAGCGGGATCATCAGCAGCGCCAGAAACACTTCTTGCCGGAAGGCATCCTCATGCCTGAACGCGGCGGTGAGCCCGGCCCACGAATAGCCCGCCGCGTTCAGCACGCGCCGCAGGCCGGTCTTGCCCTTGTAGGGGCTGACGGGGTCGGTCATGCGTGGGCGGATGCGGCAGGTTTGTAGGCCAGATCGAGCTCGCGGGCGGCCTTGACGTCGTCCAGCCGCCGCACCGGCAGGCTGTAGGGCGCGCCCTTCACCAGATCCGGGGTGGTCTCGGCCTCCCGCTTGATCGCTTTCATCGCCTCGATGAAGCCGTCGAGCGTTTCGCGGCTCTCGGTCTCGGTCGGCTCGATCAAGAGGCATTCCGGCACCAGCAGCGGGAAATAGGTCGTCGGGGCGTGGTAGCCATAGTCGAGCAGGCGCTTGGCGAAGTCCATCGCCGACACGCCGGTGGCGTCCTTCAGCTTTTTCAGCGTGACGATGAACTCGTGGCTGGCGCGGCGCTCGGGATAGGCCAGGTCGAAGCCGGCTTCGCGCAGCTTCGCCATCAGGTAGTTGGCGTTGAGCGTGGCGTACTCGGCAACGCGGTGCATGCCCTCGCGGCCCAGCAGGCGCGCATAGACGTAGGCGCGCATGAGCACGCCGGCGTTGCCCATGTTGGCCGACATGCGGCCGATCGACTGCGGCAGGTCGGCCTCGGTCGCCAGCCGGTAGAAACCGTTTTCGTTCAGCACCAGCGGAATCGGCATGAACGGCAGCAGGCGCTGGGAGACGCCGACCGGACCGGCGCCTGGCCCGCCACCGCCGTGCGGGGTGGAGAAGGTCTTGTGCAGGTTCATGTGGATGACGTCGAAGCCCATGTCGCCGGGGCGCACCTTGCCGAGAATGGCGTTGAGGTTGGCGCCGTCGTAGTAGAGCAGGCCGCCGGCGTCGTGGACGATCTTCTGGATGTCGGCGATGGTTTTCTCGAACACGCCCAGCGTCGACGGGTTGGTCAGCATCAGGCCCGCGGTCTGGGGGCCGACCGCGGCCTTGAGCGCAGCGAGGTCGACGCTGCCGGTCGCGTCGGTGGGGATTTCCTTGACCGTGTAGCCGCACATCGTCGCGGTCGCAGGGTTGGTGCCGTGCGCCGCATCCGGCACGATGATTTCCCTGCGGGCCGTGTCGCCGCGCGCGTCGTGGTAGGCACGGATCATCGCCACGCCGGCGAATTCACCGTGCGCGCCCGCCATCGGCGCCATCGACACGCCGGCCATGCCGGTGATGTCCTTCAGCATCTCCTGCAGTTCGAACATGCTGGCGAGGAAGCCCTGGCCGGTCTCGTCCGGGCTCGCCGGATGGCGCGCCAGGAACTGCGGCAGCATCGCCAGTGAATTGCACGCGCGCGGGTTGTACTTCATGGTGCACGAACCGAGCGGGTAGAACTGCGTATCGATGGAGAAATTCTTCTGCGACAGGCGCGTGTAGTGACGCACGACGTCAAGTTCAGAGACTTCAGGCAGCGCAGGCGCATCCTTGCGGCGCAATTCGGCGGGCAGGTCGTCGAGGCTGCCGCCAGCGGCGGGCAGTTGGGCGGCGGCGGTGCGGCCGGGACGGGAATGGTCGAATATCAGCATGGTGGTTAGACGTAAGGCGTGAAGGGTGAGGGATGAGGGGTGGGGCTGGGCAGGCGCGATGTTGTCTCGCAACCGTTCCTCACCCCTTTCCCCTCACGCCTCACGAATTTATTTCAATGCAGCCAGTGCAGCGTCGTAGTTCGGCTCCTGCTTGATCTCGGGAACGAGTTCGGCATGGAGTACCTTGTTGTGCTCGTCCAGCACCACGACTGCGCGCGCCGTGATGCCGGCCAGCGGGCCGCTGGTGATGGCGACGCCGTAGTTCTTCATGAACTCGGCACCGCGCATGGTCGACAGCGTGGTCACGTTGTTGGTGCTTTCGGCGCCGCAGAAGCGGCTCATTGCGAACGGGAGGTCGGCCGAGATGATCAGCACGGCGGTGTTGCCGACGGCTGCATCGTTGAACTTCTTGGTCGACGTCGCACACACCGGGGTATCGAGGCTCGGCACGATGTTGAGGATTTTTTTCTTGCCGGCGAAATCGGCCAGCGAGACGTCGGCCAGATCCTTGTTGACCAGCTTGAAATCGGGCGCGGTGTCGCCGACTTTGGGGAAGCTGCCTGCGACGTCGATGGGGTTGCCGCCTAGAGTCACTGCCATGATTGCTCTCCTTGAATAAATCGATTAAATGCCGGGCACTAGAACGATAACGCCCGATCCATTTCCTGCCAATTAACTGCCGTGCTGGTCGTAGCGCGCCAGATGTTCATCCAGGTTCTCGCGCAGCATTTTTTCGTATTGGTCGAGGAAATAAGCGATCGCAGCCTCTTTTTCCGCGATCAGCTGTTCCTTGCTCTCTGATGCCGCCGTGATGACGAAGGCGTTGAATCTCGAGGCTGCAAATAGCGCGCATGCGCTGACCCGGCTGGGCTTCACCTCGTTCAGGTGGGTATTGGCCAACTGAATGAACGAGTCGGTCATATCCCAGAATTGCTTGTCCCGCAGTACATCGCTCATGCTTGACTCCAATCAGCTCTTGTACGCACACGGCGGGGCTTCGCGCCGTTTCGAAAGGATACGTTCCATTTGTTGCGCGTAGTGGTCGAGATCCGCTGGGGTCTTGGTTTCGGTGACGCACACCAGGATCGCCTGCCCGAGTTCGGGATACCAGCCGGAGATGTCCAGTCCGCCAAGGATGCCCTGCGCACGCAGTGCGCGCAGCACGTCACGCGCGTTGTCGTTGAGCTTCAACACCACTTCGTGGAAGAAGGGCGAAGCGAATGCGCGTGTGACGCCGGGAATCGCTGCGAGCTTGTCGGCCAGCGCCACGGTGTTGGCGTGGCTGTTGGCAGCGACTTTCGCCAAACCCTGCGGTCCCAGCAGCGACATGTACTGCGTCGCCGCGGTGACCACCAGGCCCTGATTGGTGCAGATGTTGGAGGTGGCCTTGGAACGGCGGATATGCTGCTCGCGGGCCTGCAGCGTCAGTGCGAAACCCGGCTTGCCGTCGAGGTCGACGGTACGGCCGACGATGCGCCCGGGCATCTGCCGCACGAACTCCTGGCGGCAGCACATGAAGCCGAAATAGGGTCCGCCCGAGGCCATCGGCGCGCCCAGCGGCTGGCCTTCGCCCACGGCGATGTCGGCGCCCACGATTTGATTGTTCTGGCCGCCCCATTTCCCGGGCGCTTCCAGCACCGACAGCGTGGTCGGGTTGACCAACGCGATCGCCAGCGCATTTTTGTCATGTGCCCAGTCGGTCAGCACGTGCACGTCTTCCAGCACGCCAAAAAAATTCGGTTGTGGAATGACGAGGCCGGCGAAGCTGCCTGGATCGCCCGGCAGCACGGTCTGGCCGGTCGCAGCATCAAAATCAAGCTCGACCAGCTCGATGCCCTGGTTCCTGACCGTGGTGTCGACCACGCGGCGATAGATCGGGTGCACCGTCTTCGGCACCAGTACGCGGCGCGAGGTCTTGTGCGAGCGGACCGCCATCAGCACTGCTTCGGCCAGCGCCGAGGCACCGTCATAGAGCGAGGCGTTCGAGACGTCGAGCCCGGTCAGCCGGGTCATCATGGTCTGGTATTCGTAGATCAGCTGCAGCGTGCCCTGGCTCGCTTCGGCCTGGTAGGGCGTGTAGGCGGAGTAGAACTCGCCGCGCGTGGTGATCTGCCAGATGGCCGCCGGAATGTGGTGCTCGTAGACACCGGCGCCGATGAAGTTGGACCAGAAGCCGTCCTGCGACGCGCGTTCCTGCATCAGTCGCGTTACTGCCATCTCGGGCAGGCCGTCGGGCACGTCCTTGAGCTTGCCGGTCTTCAGCGCGGGCGGGATTTCGTCGAACAGGTCTTCGATGCTTTTGGCGCCGATGGCGCCAAGCATGGCAGAGACGTCTTCTTCAGTGTGGGGGATGAAGGGCATTTTATTGGGGAGAGGTGATAGGGGTTAGGGGTGAGGAATGCGCTGGCGCAAGAGGGGGGTTCCTGACGCCTTACCCCTCACGCCTCACCGTATCAATGCGCTTCGGACTCGACCAGCTTCTGGTAAGCCGCGGCGTCGAGCAGTTCGGCGGCATCGCCGGCATTGGTGGGCTTGAGCTTGAACATCCAGGCACTGTAGGCGTCCTTGTTCACGGACTCGGGGCTGGATTCCACGTCGCCATTGGCAGCAATCACTTCGCCGGCCACGGGCGCGTAGACGTCGGATGCGGCCTTGACCGACTCGACCACGGCGCATTCCTCGCCCTTGGCAAGCATGCGGCCGGTAGCCGGATTTTCGATAAAGACCATGTCGCCGAGCAGATCCTGCGCGTGATGGGTGATGCCCACGGTCAACGTGCCGTCGGCTTCGACGCGCACCCATTCGTGGCTGGGGGTGTATTTGAGGTCAGCGGGAATGCTCATGGTTTCTCCAGGTAAGGGGTTAGGGTAAGGCGTGAGAAGCGGTTGCTATGCACCTGACCCCTCACGCCTCACGCCTCACGAAATTAAAACTTTGCCGTTGCGCACGAACGGATACTTCACCACTTTGGCTTTCAGTTTCTTGTCGCGGATCTCGACTTCGACTTCCTCGCCCGGGGCGATGCCGAGCGGGATGCGGGCGAGCGCGATCGATTGCTGCATCGTAGGCGAAAACGTGCCGGAGGTGATTTCGCCGTCGCCGTTCTTGGTGTGGACTTTCTGGTGGCTGCGTAAGACGCCCTTGTCGATCAGCACCAGGCCGGCAAGCTGCTTCGTGACTTCGCTGGCCTCCAGGGCCTTGCGGCCGACGAAGTCGCGCTCGGTCTTCAGGTCCACCGTCCATGCGAGGCCGGATTCCAGCGGCGAGGTGGTTTCATCCATGTCCTGGCCGTAGAGGTTCATCCCGGCTTCCAGCCGCAGGGTGTCGCGCGCGCCCAGGCCGATCGGCTTGCCGCCGGCTTCCATCAGCGCCTTCCAGAAGAACGGCGCGGACTTCGCCAGCACCATCACCTCGAAACCATCCTCGCCGGTATAGCCAGTGCGGGCGATGAACATCTCGCCCATGGCGGCAGCGTTGAAGGGCTTGAGGCTGGCCGTGATCTGGTCGACGCCGGGCAGGGCTTCGTTGAGGACGCGGGTCGCGTCGGGGCCCTGGATCGCGATCATCGCGAGATCGAGGCGCGGCGTCAGCGTGAGGCCCATGTCCCAGTCGGCGTTTTGCTTTTCCATCCAGGCGAGATCCTTCTCCGCGGTGCCGGCGTTGACCACCAGGCGGAACCAGGATTCGTCCATGAAATAGATGATGAGGTCGTCGATGACGCCGCCGGCCTCGTTGAGCATGCAGGAATACAGCGCCTTGCCCGAGACCTGCAATTTGTCGACGTTGTTGGCGACCAGCCGTCGCAGGAAGGCGCGCACATTGGCGCCCTTGATGTCGAGCGGCAGCATGTGGGAGACGTCGAACAGGCCGCATCCGGAACGCACGGTGTGGTGTTCCTCGATCTGCGAGCCGTAGTTGACCGGCATGTCCCAGCCGCCGAAATCGACCATCTTGGCGCCGAGTTCGCGGTGGGTGGCGTTGAGCGGGGTTTGTTTGAGCATGGGGCGGGCACCAAAAATAAAAAAGGGTGAAGCGAGGATGCGCTCCACCCCTCTGTCCTTGGTACCTGAGAGATTACAGCGGCTGATCCAATGAACCAGCGGGCTGCTGCCCCTTCGGTGGCAGTTGTGCGGATATGTCCAGTCCGCGACTGCGCTCTCCAGAGTGTTCCGGTTGTTGCGGTCCTTTTGCCTGAGCGATTCCGGGTGGGTTACGCCTTCGGCGGCACGATGTTCATGCACTCTCCCGCAACGGGAGTGCGCACTATACCGAAGAAGCGCTGGGCCGGCTAGCTTGACGCTATATCAATACGTCAGTTGTAGGTTGAAGCCCATCGGCGTCAGGTCGTGCACGGTCAGTGGCAGGCTCAGGGGCTGTTCGCTGCGCGCGGGAATGCCCGCGGAGATGCGCTGGGCGTCGCCGAGGTACTCGCTGGGGGCGAAGCTGCGGCGCGCGAGCGGACGGTTGTGCTGGTCGGTCAGGGTCAGCACGAGTACCGGCCAAGCCTGGACATGATTGGCGCGGTTGCCCAGGGTAAGCGTGAGTTTGAGGCGCCCGCTGGCCTCGGTTTGCAGGTCGGAGCCGACGATCTGCAGCAGCGCCAGGTTTTTGGGAAGTGAAAGTGTGCAGCCGAGCGCTGCGCAGGCTTGTTCGAGTGCGGGTCGGGTTTGCGGCAGCCGGCTCACCAGGGTGTCGCGCAGAAAATAAGTGGTTTGTGCCAGCAGCACGACAAGCAGCAACAGACTGGCCGTTCCCCACACCCAGGGACTGAGGCGGCGGGGCGAGGACGGTATGCGTGCCTTGCCGGGCATCGGGGAGGCATATTCGATGCGGGCGGCGGGGGGCGCTTCGGCAGCGGTGGACCGGCGCAGGGGTGTGGCGGGTTCGGGCGGATAACCAGGGGTGGTGTGGATCTGCGGCAGTGGACCGAGGTCGTCCGGAACCGGAATGTCCGGGTCGATCAGTATGATCGAATCCAGGTCGAACGATGTCTCGCGCTGAACGATCCCGCGTGGGGTGTCGGCAACCGCGATGCCTTCCTCTTCTGGCAACGGTGCGGCAGGGGGTGCCTCGTCGGCCGTGTCCGGGGTGTCGGCAGTCGTGGCTTCTTGTTCGGCAGACGGGTGGGTTTCAGGCTGCGGAGGCGGTTCGACCAGCTCGGGTTCTGGCTGGGGCAGCGGCGAGCCGTCTTCCATGAGCAGGCTCAGCCGTGCATCGAAGGCCGTGCCGCACACGCTGCATTGCACCCAGCCCTGCGCGGCGTCGAGCTGGTCTGTGCCGAGACGGAATACGCTGGCGCAGTGCGGACAGGTGGTGCGGTAATTCACCGCTTGACGCCAGCCAGACGCACCCAGCCCTCGTCGATGGTGGGCGGGTCGAAGTCAAACCAGTCGCGGTAGACCGCCATGACCTCGTCGGCCTGTTCGGCCAGGATGCCGGACAACACCAGCCGTCCGCCGGCGCGTACCCGGCTGGCCAACAGCGGCGCCATGCCCTTGAGCGGATTGGTGAGGATGTTGGCGACGACGATGTCATATTGGCCCGGTGTGAGTTCGCCGGGCAGGCAGAAATGGGCGGAAACCTCGTTCAGCGCGGCGTTGTCGCGCGATGCGTTGACGGCCTGGGCATCGATGTCGACGCCGTCGACGCGCACGGCGCCCAGCTTGACCGCTGCGATGGCAAGAATGCCGGAGCCGCAACCATAGTCCAGCAGCGTTTCACCGCCGGCGAGCTGCGTATCCAGCCAGCGCAGGCACAGACGCGTGGTGGGATGGCTGCCGGTACCGAATGCCAGGCCGGGATCGAGCTTGAGGTTGATTGCGCGGCTGTCTGGCGCGTCGTGCCAGGTCGGCACGATCCACAGGCGCGGCGAGATCGGGATGGGATCGAACTGCGATTGCGTGAGGCGTACCCAGTCCTGCTCGGCCACGGTGTCGATCGTGTAGTCGGTCGGAGCGGGAATGCCAGCCTGTTTTGCCGCAGCAGCCAGCGTTTCCGCCACGTCGGCATCTTCGTCCAGTAGTACCACCGCGATACTGTGCGGCCACAATTCGGCAGTCGGATGATCCGGTTCGCCGAACAGCGGGGTTTCGTCCACCGTGCCGGCGTCGGCGTCTTCCAGCGACACCGATAGCGCACCCACATCCATCAGCGCGTCGGACAATGGCTCGGCCTGTTTGGATTCGACGAGGATGCGAACGGATTGCCAGGGCATAGGGGATGAGGCGTGAGGGGTGAGGGGTTAGGCGGGATGGCGGTGCGTGGAGAGAGGGCTGCGCCTCACTCCTTACGCCTCACCCCTCACGCTTCTCTCCCGCCAGCTTGTGCTCCAGATAATGGATGCTGGTGCCGCCGGCGATGAAAGCCGCGTCGTTCATCAGTTCCTGGTGCAGCGGGATATTGCTGTGGATACCCTCGACCACCATTTCCATCAGCGCACCGCGCATGCGGGCGATGGCCTGGTCGCGGGTGTCGCCGTAGGCGATCAGCTTGCCGATCATCGAGTCGTAATGCGGCGGCACGTAGTAGCCGTGGTACACATGCGAATCGACGCGGATGCCAGGACCGCCGGGCGCATGGTAGTTGGTCAGCTTGCCGGGGCTGGGGATGAAGGTCGTCGGATGCTCGGCGTTGATGCGGCATTCGACGGCATGGCCCTTGAAGGTGATGTCCTTCTGTTTCCACGGCAGTTTCTCGCCAGCAGCGACGCGGATCTGCGTCTGCACGATGTCGATGCCGGTAATGAGTTCGGTCACCGGATGTTCAACCTGCACCCGGGTATTCATTTCGATGAAGTAGAACTCGCCGTTCTCGTAGAGGAATTCGAAGGTGCCGGCGCCGCGGTAGCCGATCTTGCGGCAGGCTTCGGCACAGCGTTCGCCGATCTTGTCTCGGAGCTTGGCGTCGAGCCCGGGGGCCGGCGCCTCTTCCAGCACCTTCTGGTGGCGGCGCTGCATCGAGCAGTCGCGTTCACCCAGGTGAACGGCGTTGCCGTGTTCATCGGCGAGGATCTGGATTTCGATGTGGCGCGGGGTCTGCAGAAATTTTTCCATGTAGACCATGGGATTGCCGAAAGCCGCCCCAGCCTCGGTCTTGGTCATGGTGACGGCGTTCAGCAACGCGGCTTCGGTATGCACGACGCGCATACCGCGGCCGCCGCCGCCGCCGGCTGCCTTGATGATGACCGGGTAGCCGATACGGGCGGCGGTCCGGACGATCTCGTCGGGATCATCGGACAAGGCGCCGTCGGAGCCGGGCACGCACGGCACCTTGGCTTCGAGCATCGCCTGTTTGGCGGCGACCTTGTCGCCCATCAGGCGGATATTGTCGGGACGCGGGCCGATGAAGGTGAAGCCGGACGACTCCACGCGCTCGGCGAAATCTGCATTTTCCGACAGGAAACCATAGCCGGGATGGATGGCGGCGGCATCGGTGACTTCGGCGGCGGCGATGATCGACGGCACGTGCAGATAGCTCTGTGCCGAGGGCGCCGGGCCGATGCAGACCGATTCGTCGGCCAGCTTCACATACTTGGCGTCGCGGTCGGCTTCGGAATACACAGCGACCGTCTTGATGCCCATTTCGCGGCAGGCGCGCTGGATACGCAGGGCGATTTCACCGCGGTTTGCAATCAGAATCTTTTCAAACATTTGGGTTCTCCGCGGCGAAATCGCCCTGACGGCCTTCGGCCGTTGCGCGTTTTGGCTTCGCCGCTGCGCTGCCTGACGGCAGCTGGTCTCCGCGGTTGGCGATGAGGATTTTTTCAAACATGGTTTAGGGGGAGAGGCAGGATTCAGGATTCAGGATTCAGGGGATGCGCGGCATTGCCGCGTCAATGAACGAGGCATGAAGCACCTTCCCTGACCTTGAATCCCTGACCCTGGCCTCTGAATCCTTTCCTCAAGCAATCACAAACAAGGGTTCGCCGTATTCCACCGGCTGACCATTTTCGACCAGGATGGCCTTGATGACGCCACCCTGATCCGCCTCGATCTCGTTCAGCAACTTCATTGCCTCGATGATGCACAGCGTGTCGCCGGCATTCACATTCTGGCCGACCTCGGCAAAGTTTTTGGAACCGGGCGCCGGAGCGCGGTAGAAGGTGCCGACCATAGGGGAACGCACGACATGCCCCTCGGGGACAGCGTCTTCCACCGGGGCCGCGACGGGGAGGGCCGCGACCGGGGCGGCCGTCTGTATCATTTGCGGTGCGTGCGCCATCATCATCGGCGCGCCAGCGATGCTTTTGGCGATGCGGACTTTTTCTTCACCCTCGGTGATTTCCAGCTCGGCAATGCCCGAGGCTTCGACCAGGTCAATGAGCTTTTTCAGTTTTCTGAGATCCATGGGGGGTCCTGTTTTGAAGGTGACGCAGCGCATATTCCAGCGCCAGTTCGTAGCCGTGCGCGCCCAGACCGGACACCACGCCAACGGCGAGGTCGGAGAAATACGAGTGGTGGCGGAAGGATTCGCGCGCGTGAATATTGGAAAGATGAACTTCGACAAATGGTATGGCGGTCGCTGCCAGTGCGTCGCGCAGCGCAACGCTGGTGTGGGTGTAGGCCGCCGGATTGATGACGATGAAATCCACGTGGTCGCGGGCAGCCTCGTGCAGCCGGTCGATCAGGGCGCCTTCATGGTTGTGCTGAAAGGTTTCGACGTGTGCCCCGGAGGCTTCTCCCAGGTTGACCAACGCACGATTGATGTCGTCGAGCGTGGCGAGACCGTAATGTTTGGGTTCGCGGCTGCCCAGCAAATTGAGATTGGGGCCATGCAACACCAGGACATGTGGGCGCAGACTGGGGACCGATTTGGCCGACGTGCGGCTGGTTCGTTTGGTCGTCATGGCGGCGAGTTTGCCGTAAATGGGGGTAAATTGTCTAGATATTGACGCTAAATCACAACTATGAGCCGATTTTGTCCAGCGCTTGTTCGAGCGTGGCGCGCGGCAGCCGGCCCAGGTGGCTCAATGCGACATGGCCGTCGCGATCGAGCACGATCGTATACGGGAGCGCGCCGCTCGGATTGCCAAGCTGTCGGGCCAGATTGTGCGCGGCTCCTTCGCCGATCAGGATCGGATAATTGACGGACACGCGTTGCAGGAATTGTGTGACGTTGGTCGAATTGTCGATGGCGATGCCGACAAATTCCACGCCTTTAGGCCGATATTGGCTGCGCAGGGCAACGAAATCCGGTATTTCCTCGCGACACGGTGCACACCAGCTGGCCCAGAAATTCAGTACGACGACCTGCCCGCGCCATTGTGACAGCGGTTGCCGGCGCCCTTGCGCATCCGGAAAACCGAGCTGCCACAGCCCCGAGACCGCGGACGCAGCGGGCGTTTTGGGCGCATAGCGTGTCTGCGCCAGCCAGATTCCCGCTGCCAACGCAGCCAGGACCAGGGGGAGGCCATACAGCAGTTTTTTTTGCATAGGGGATGGCGCGTCGTTAAGTTCCCCATCCTGAAAACAGGATGGGGACAGGGCGCTCAGGCAGCCTGGACTGCCGGGGGACGCGGGGAGACACAGCCATCAGGTCGGCTGTTTACAGCGTACCGTAGGAATGCAGGCCCGACAGGAACATGTTCACGCCGAGGAAGGCGAACGTCGTGACGAGCAGGCCGCCCAGCGCCCACCATGCGAGCATCGGTCCGCGCAGGCCCTTGACCAGGCGAATGTGCAGCCAGGCGGCGTAATTGAGCCACACGATCAGCGCCCAGGTTTCCTTCGGGTCCCACGACCAATAGCCGCCCCAGGCTTCGGCTGCCCACATGGCACCGAGGATGGTGGCGATCGTGAAGAAGGCGAAGCCGATCGCGATGGACTTATACATGACGTCGTCGATCACTTCGAGTTTGGGTAGGCGGCTGGCAAGGATGCCGCGCTGCGCCAGCAGGTAGGCGGCGCCCAGCATGGCGGAAATCGAGAACGAGCCGTATCCGATGAAGTTGGCCGGGACGTGCAGCTTCATCCACCAGGATTTGAGTGCCGGTACCAGCGGCTGGATTTCATGTGCGCCGCGATCCAGGGCGTACCACAGGATGAAGCCTACGGCTGCCGAGATCACCAGCAGCACGAAGGCGCCCATCTGCCTCGTCTGGTAACGCGCTTCGTAATACAGGTACAGCATCGCGGTGATCAGGCAGAACAGTACGAACACTTCGTACAGGTTGGAGACCGGAATATGGCCGACGTCGGTGCCGATGAGATAGGACTCGTACCAGCGCACCATCAGGCCGATGAAGCCCAGTGCGACGGCAGACCATGTCATCGCGGTAGCCGTTTTCATCGTGAACGCGGAACGTGCCAGCAAACCTACCCAATAGGTCAGGGTGGCGAGCACGAACAAGGCGCACATCCACATGATGGCGGCCTGGCTGGAAATCAGGTACTTGAGGAAGAAGGCTTCATCCATGCGTGCCAGGTTGTCGTGGTACTGGCTGATGGCGAACAGGCTGACCGCGCCGACAATGATGAAGAGCGGGCGGAACGATTTCCAGAACCAGCCGAATACCGCCAGCGCCGGAATGGCCGCCAGCAGAATACCCTTTTCGTACGGATCCATGAATTCGCCGAAACGTGAGAGCGCGAACAGGCCGCTCGACGCAATGATGACAGCGAACAGCCAGTCGAACCACGACAGGCGCTTCAGGAGCGGGGCGGGTTGATGCAGGGCGAGTTCCATGATTGTGACCTCCGGATTACTTGGCAAGCGTGTCGAGCGCCTGGGCGTGTTGGGTAAACTCTTTTTCGAAGTCTATCGTGTGTTTGGCCGATGACATGGCCAGCAGGGCGTGGCCAGGTTTGATGCGCAGCCAGACGCGTCGTTCGCGTACAAAGAGCATGAAGAATACGCCGAGTGTCAGCAAAAACGAACCTAAATAGACCACGTTCTTCCCGGGCGACCGGGTAAGCTGCAGGCCGCTCGCCTTGACCTCGTCATAATGCATCAACTGCAGGTAGATCGGCGCGCCGTAGACAAACATGTCGCTGACGCTGTTGAGCGTGTCGCGTACCAGCCAGCCGGTAGCGTCATCGGGCTTGGGTTCGGGCAGATGGGCCTGGCGGTTGGCGATTCTCAGGGCCTCGTATGCCGTAAGTTCAAGAATGCGCAGATAGGTGCCCGCCGCTTTTTCGCGCTCGGCGGCGGGTACGTTGGTTTCGATGAACTGGCCCAGGGTCTGAAACCCGCCTTTGGCAAACAAAGCCAGCACCTGCGCGGCGCTATTGGTCAGCTTGCCCTCGATTTGCGGGTCAGACGCATTTTTCGGCAGGGCTTGATGGGCAAAATTGGCCGCGATTTCATGCCGCCATGCGGGATTCAGCAGGGCGCCGCGCAGCCGCATGAACGTCTCGAGGTTGCCGTCCGCGTCGAGGGGCATGCGCATGTAACGGAAGGCCTCGTTCGGCGCGTCGCGCACGCCCGACATCATGTACCAGCGGCCATCGAGTTCGAGTGGCAGCATGTAATTGCTGAATTCATGTGCCTGCCCGCGCGAATCGCGCAGCTTGTACTGGAAGCTGGGGCCGACGTTGCGCAGATGCTTCTTGTCGCTGATCGGGCTGCCGCCCAGCACACTCATGGTGCTGCCGGTTTCAGCGGCGTCGCCGCCCATGTTCTCGATATTGAAAGGCCGGAAGTCGGTGAACTCCAGCGTGTAGTCGCCGGCCTCGCTGGTCAGCGTGGCATTCTGGTGCACGGTGCCTTCGATCGGGAAGGGCGAGTCCGTAGGCGCAAACAGGTTCCAGCCGCGGAGGCTCAGCCGGGTGCCGCCATCGGCAAAGCTGGCCTGGTAGATCGCGATACCGTCCTGGATCAACGGATGGTTGACGGCAATCGTCGCATCGCGGATTTTCTTTCCTGAGCGGTCGAATATTTCGAGATCGCTCTCGAAATTCTTGGGTTGCCCCGTCGTGTAATGTTCGATGCGGAATTGCTTGAGTGCCACGGTGAAAGGCAGATCCTGAACCAGATAGCCGTCAGCCACATTCAGAAAAACCACGTCGGCACTGGATCCTTCCGGGATTTGTACACTCCCGCGAAACGACGGATTGGAGGGAGATAGACGCGAAATTGCCGGTACCTGGCTCTGCGGAATGTCGCGGGTCTCGATTTTCTTGTAGCCCAGCAGTTGCTGCACCTTGAATACCAGATTGCCGTCTATCAGGCCGCCGATGCAGATCATCACGATGGCCGAATGCGCGAGAAAATAGCCGAGACGGTTCCAACTGCCAGCTTTGGCGGCGAGTAATACGCCTTCTTCGCGCGGCAGGTTTTTCACCTTGTAGCCCTGGCCTTCGAGGTAGTGCTGCACGCTGGCAGCGAGGGCTTCGGGCGTCTGGGTCGTGACCGCCTCGTGCTTGTGCTTGAATGCGTTCAGCGATTGTTCGCTGACGTGCTCGCGAAAGCTTTTCATCTCGCGTGCAAAGTTCGGTGCATTGCGGTAAATACAGACGGTGGTGGAGACGACCAGAAAGGTCAGGATGACCAGAAACCAGGCTGCGTGATAGACATCGTACAACCCCAGTTTTTCATAGGCCTCGAACCAGAACGGCCCGAACTGGATGATGTAGTTGTTGTAGGGCTCGGCCTGCTTCAGTACGGTCCCGATAATAGAGGCGACAGCCAGGATGGACAGCAGACTGATCGCGAAACGCATCGAGCTCAACAGCTCGAACACGGATTTTCCGAAGGACGGGGACGTGGAATTCATGGGGGCAGCAATACCCTCTAGGGCACCAGAAAAAAAAGGGTGACCTGCGTCACCCTTTCATCGACTCGGATGCGGTCAATAAGTTTAACGCAAGCCCTGAATATAAGCAGCCACGGCTTTCATGTCAGCATCCGTCATCTTCGCCGCGATGGTGCGCATCATCTTGGCGCCGTCGTTGGCACGCGTCTCTAGGCGGAAATTGTTCAGCTGTGCGTAAATGTATTCGCTGTGCTGTCCGGCCAGGCGCGGAAACTGGACGGGGACGCCCTTGCCTTGGGGGCCGTGGCAGGATGCGCACGCCGGCACGCCAGCGCCTTGTACGCCGCCACGGAAGATTTTCTGGCCCAGCAGCGCCAGTTCCTGATCCTTGGAAGTCCCGGGCTTGGGCTGCTGGGCGCTGAAGTAGGCCGCCAAGTTCAGCATGTCCTGCGGACTGAGACTGGCGACGATGCCGCCCATCACCGCATTTTTGCGCTCACCCGACTTGAAGTTGGTGAGTTGCTTGTCGATGTATTCCGCATTCAGGCCGGCTAGCCTGGGATTGGCCGCGACGGTGCTGTTGCCGTCCGCCGCGTGGCAGCCTGCGCAGACTTGATTGACGATGCTTTCAGCCGCCTTGGGATCGCCTTTGCTGGCCGGGCCCGCAGCAGGTTCGTTGGCAAAAGCGGAGGTGGCGGCCAGTGCGGCAACCAGTGAGACGACGAGTTTCATCAAAAGCTCCTGAAGCTTGCAAAACTTGGGAAAACGGGTAGTTTAGCGGCAACTAATATGACTGCCAAGCCCGTGCTCAATCGCGCTCAATTCCATACCTCGGTCGCCCAGCTGCGCGATTTGCCCTACAGTCGCGCCGAGATTGCGTTTGCCGGGCGATCGAATGCCGGAAAATCCAGTGCGATCAATCTGTTAACGCGTAAAAACCGTCTGGCGTTTACGTCCAAAACGCCAGGGCGGACGCAGCTTATCAATTTTTTCGAACTGGATGCCGACACCTATCTGGTCGATCTGCCCGGCTACGGCTATGCGAAAGTGCCGCCGGAAGTGAAAGCAAAATGGGAAGGCCTGCTGTCGCGTTATCTGCAGGAGCGTGAGGCGCTGGTCGGCATGGTGCTGATCATGGACGCGCGCCACCCGCTTACGCCGCTGGACCGACAGATGCTCGACTGGTTTACGCCTACGGGCAAGCCCGTACATATATTGCTGTCGAAGGCCGACAAACTTTCGAACAGTGAGAAGGCATTGACGTTGCGCCGTGTCAAGCAGGAACTCTTGTCGCAAGCGTGCATCACTGTGCAACTGTTCTCAAGCCTCTCCCGCTTGGGTGCTGAAGAAGCCGCCGCTTTGATCGAAGGCTGGCTTGGCCATGCACACCCGGTCACGACCGGCCCTAACCCGGTGCCTGGCGACGCCCAACAAAAAAGCCCCGACCAAGGGAGGGATCGGGGCTAAAAAATGCCTTAAGGGGATTAAGGCATCCCGCTCAGGGAGGAGAAGCGGGAGACGATACGAGACCGTCTATTCCGTAGAGCAACCTTGGGCTGAAATAGTTCCAGCCACCCACAAATTTTTTGGAGAACTTTGTGAATCTGCCATTTGGCCAATTCCCAGCCCGCCGGATGCGGCGCATGCGACGCGACGATTTTTCCCGGCGCCTGATGCGTGAGCACACACTTACGCCTAACGATTTTATCTATCCGGTATTTGTTCTGGAAGGCCAGAACAAGCGCGAGGCAGTGAGTTCAATGCCGGGTGTCGAGCGGCTATCGCTCGATTTATTGATGCCGGTCGCCGAGGACTGCCTGCAATTGGGGATTCCCGCGCTGGCGCTATTTCCGGTGATCGATGCCGGCTTGAAGACCCTGGGAGCGGAAGAGGCGTTCAATCCCGCGGGCTTGGTGCCGAGGACCGTGGCCGCACTGAAAGATCGCTTTCCCGAGTTGGGTATCATCACCGATATCGCGCTCGACCCCTATACCAGCCATGGCCAGGATGGGCTGCTCGACGACAGCGGCTACGTCATGAACGACGAAACGGTGGCCGTGCTGGCACGGCAGGCCGTGACCCATGCCCAGGCGGGCGTTGACGTGGTGGCCCCCTCCGACATGATGGATGGGCGGGTTGCGGCACTGCGCGCCGCGCTCGAAGAGGCAGGGCATATCCATACCCGCATCCTGGCCTATGCTGCCAAATATGCTTCCAGTTTTTACGGGCCGTTCCGCGATGCCGTCGGATCGGCTGCCAACTTGGGTAAGGGCAACAAAACCACGTATCAGATGGACCCAGCCAACAGCGATGAAGCCCTGTGGGAAGTCGGCATGGACTTGCAGGAAGGCGCCGATATGATCATGGTGAAGCCGGGACTGCCATATCTGGACGTCATTCGCCGGGTCAAGGATGCCTACGGGGCGCCGACCTACGCCTATCAGGTCAGCGGCGAATACGCTATGTTGAAGGCAGCGGTACAAAATGGCTGGCTGGATGAGCGGGCCTGTGTGCTGGAGGCCTTGATGGCCTTCAAACGTGCGGGAGCGGATGGCGTGTTGACGTATTTTGCGCGTGACGCCGCACGCTGGTTGCGTGCCGGAACCTAAACTTTCGTGTCATAGGGGCCGATAGAAAGCAAGTGGGGAATGGATTTTTCCCGGTATGTCAGGAGCGCAAGGTGACGCTGAGTTTGAGTAAGTTGATCGGGCGCGGCCGGAGCATCGCTGATGATTTTGACAAAACCATCATCAGCTTTGAGTCGCCCTACCGCCTCAAGGATCTGAGCCCGTTGTCGGAAGGCGAGCCGGAAACCCAGGAAGAACGTCTGGGCGAAAAGCTTTTCAAGCTGCGTTTTGCGCAGCAGGACGAGGTGTTCAATCATGCCAGCATGCTGGTGCAGAAACGCTATGCTTGGCGCGGTTTTCCCAAGGCACAACTGAAAAAATACCCCAATCGCATCACGATTCTGTCGTTTCACCAGGAAAAAATCGTCGGGACCGTTACCGTCGGCTATGACTCGGAAGAAGGCATGCTGGCCGACGAAATCTACAAGCCTGAAATCGATGCGCTCCGCGCGCAGGGCAAGCGGGTCGGCGAACTCAGCAAGCTTGCCATCGATGAGAATATCGGCTCCAAGCAACTGCTCGCCAGCCTTATCCATATCGCATATCTGTATGGCGTGATCCACGAATGTACCGATGCCATCATCGAAATCGTGCCCCGCCACAAGGCCTTCTATGAAAGGATGCTGGGCTTCAAGCAGATTGGCGAGGAGAAAATGAACAACCGGGTCAATTTTCCGGTGTTGCTGATGCATCTGGAACTGGATTACATGCGGAAACAGATCGAGGCGCTTGGCGGCAAGGGCAAGGCCGCCAAGGATCGTAGCCTCTATCCGTATTTTTTCTCGGCACATGACCAGGAAGGCATTCTTGGGCGCTTGCTGCGGGAGGAAACCTGAACTCGACTGACGTGCCCTCCTTCGATTACCACGAAGCGTTTAGTCGTAATATCGGCTGGTTAACGCCGAATGAGCAAACCCTGCTGCGCGGCAAGAAAATTGCCATTGCCGGGCTGGGGGGGGCGGGCGGCGTGCATCTGCTGACGTTGGCCCGCCTGGGTATTGGGAAATTCCACGTGGCCGACCTCGACGACTTTGCCCTGGTGAATTTCAACCGGCAGGCAGGGGCCAGCCTGGGCAGCCTGGGTCAGCCCAAGGCGCGGGTCATGGCGGGCCTGGCACGCGAGATCAATCCCGAACTGGATATCCAGGTATTCGACGAAGGGGTGCAGCCGCATAATGTGGACGCATTCCTGGACGGCGTTGATTTGTACGTGGATGGCCTGGATTACTTCGTTTTTGCGGCTCGCAGACTGGTCTACGATGCCTGCCGCGCCCGCGGCATCCCAATTACCTTTGCGGTTCCGCTTGGTATGGGCGCGGCCGTGCTCAATTTCCTGCCGGACGGCCCCAGTTTCGACGATTATTTTCGGCTGGAGGGCACCCCCGAGGACGAATGGCCGACCCGCTTCCTGGTTGGGTTGGCTCCCGCTCTGCTTCACCGCGGCTATCTGGTTTATCCCGAAATCGTCGACTTCAAGACCCAGCGCGTCCCGTCGACCGGCTTGGCATGCCAGTTATGCGCGGGGATGGCCGGTACCGAGGCCCTGAAGATCCTGCTGGGTCGGAGTAAGGTACGTGGCGTTCCCCACAGCATGCAATTCGACGCCTACACCGGCAAACTGAAGCACGTCTGGCGCCCGGGCGGCAATGCCCATCCGCTCCAGTGGTTAGCGATCGCGTACGTCAACTGGCGCCTGTCGCGCGCGCGCCAGTGACGTTTCGCTCGTCGCGTCCGGCCAGCACAGGGTGTGCTCGGCCTGTCTCAAGCCACTGCAATCCTTTCCGGTGGAGGTCGCACCGAGCAGCCGCATCGCCTTATTTGACAGGTGTCGGTTTTTTTTACATTTCGCCTTGTGGTGCCCAAGGTGGATTTGCGTAATATGTTGATACGTATGGATATTTTTTAACTGGCACACGCTGTGCTTTATGTTGGCCAAGGCAAGGAAGGCGAATGCCCAGATCAGAAGTCAACTCAAGGAGCACGAAATGAAATTCAATATGAAATTGGTGCAAGCAGGTTTGGTTGCAGCGATGGCCACGGCAAGTGCCGGTTCCATGGCTGCCGTGTTTAACGATTTTCAGGTGACCGAAGGTTCTGTCCCCGGCGCCACGGCGAACACTTTCACGGCCGACAAAATTACCGGCAACTATGTGGAAGTCGTTACGTTCAACCCGCTGAGCGCCACTTCAGGCACGTTTGCCACCTCCATCAAATGGCAGGCTGGTCAGTACGTTGCGAATGACGGCACGACCCCTGTTCCCAACCAACTCGGTTCGTTGTTCCCGCAACAATACGGTCTGTATGGCCTCTTGCAGGGCTCCGGTTCGTACTCGACCAGCGGCGCGGGTGTGACCACCTTCACGTTTAACCCGGGTGGCAGCCTGAACGTCTGGATTGATCCCAATAGCAACACGACCTTTACCGCACCGGCCACGGGTAATCTCGCATGGACGACGGGAAATACCGGCGATCCTGATTACCTGATCGCAACCGGTGCTCTGTTTGGTGGTCAAGGTACGCTTGACCCCACTCTGCAGACTTGTAATGGCGGCATTAACTGCGGCAGCTTCGGCACGACGACCAGCTTCCTGCTGACGGCGCTCGGCTCGCAGTATTTCACCGCTCCGGTGCCCTTCTACAACGTTTCGTTCGAATCGGGCCAGTTGAACTCCTTCGTGGTGGCTGGCACGCAGACCATCAATGGTTCGCTGGACGTGGTATTCGGTGTGCCTGAGCCGACCAGCATCGCGCTGATGGGTCTGGGCCTGGTCGGATTGGGTGTGAGCCTGCGTCGCCGCAAGCAAGCCTGATCGATCGCAGTACGCATGAGTGAAAACCCCAAGGCTCAGGCCTTGGGGTTTTTTATTTTGCTAGGGCCCGTGAATAGACAAAACATGAATCCGTCATGCTTGCGGGCTTTTGTGGATGTGGCCCCATTAAGCTGGCGTTGCATACTGAAGCACTTATTATCTGGAATGACTCAAGAACACTATCGGCAGCATCCCTCGGCGCTCCCTTATGCGGAATCGGAGAATGGCCGGGTGAACATGCAGGCGGTAATAACGACTATCTTGACTTGATAACTGCTGCTTCAGGCTTTTGGAGTGTCCGGCAGCGTAAGGTGAAGTCACACTGCAACTCCCTGAATGGGGGAACGTGCCTGTAACGGCGGACTAGGAAGGATGTCTCGGCTCTTCTCGCGCTGAAATCTTAAGAGGCTATTGTCTCCAGACTTCTGGGCAGCGCGGTTGTTATGGCTATAACGCAGCTTTTAAGAAAGCGACCCATCTTTACGATGGGCCGTTCATTCGGGTTTGAGTCAGGGATAAGTGTGATTAGTGGTTGCTGGAGCTCTGGATGGTTTTCAGCAAGATGCTAGCCTTGTCGCGTTCGTCGAAGCGCTGTGATGACGCTAGTAGTTTCTGCAGCAGGGCTTGGGCTTGGGCGCTTTGCCCGGATTTGGCCAACGCTACGGCCCAGTGGTATTGCACGGAGGGCGTTTCCGGCATGGCTCGGGCAGCCTGCTTCAATAAAGGGGTCGCCTCTTGGGTTTTGCCTTGTTGCAAAAGACTCCAGCCATACGTGTCCATGACGACGGGATTGGTGGGTTGTAGCCCATAGGCACGTTGCGCGTAACCGAAAGCTGCAGGATCGTTCTGTTCCTCGAGCAGGGCGGCCAGGTTGTTGAGTGCCATCACATGATTGGGCGTGGCATTAATAATTTGCTGGTACTCGGCAATGGCCTGGCTGGTTTGTTGCTTTTGTAGATAGAACCCCGCCAGATACATGCGGAAAACACTGTCATTGGCATGTTGCTTGAGCCATTGCTGAGCGACTTGTTCGGCTTGGCCGGACTTCCCTGCCCGCAGCAGGGCCAGATGGTAGGTGGCCGCGGTATCCGAAGATGGCGCGATTTGATAGGCGCGTGCCAGGGCTTGTAAGGACGCATCCGGTTTCTTGAAACGTGCGGCCAGTTCGGCTTCCAGGTTGTATCCGGTCGCAGCCTGAGGATTCAGCGTCTGGATCGCGCGCGCTTCCTGCAGGGCATTCTCCTGCTGGCCTTGTGCGGCATACAGACCGGCCAGCGCAATATGCGCATCAAGATAATTGGGCGTAAGACGAATTGATTTCTGCAGTGATTTCAGGGCTGCATTCATGTCGCCGGCAACCCGTTGCGCCCAGGCCAGTCGATACCAGGCAACGGCTGAATTGGGCGACCGGTTGGTGACATTAGTATAGGTGTCGATTGCATCCTTCTTGTGTCCGGCACCGAGTTGAGCCTGACCCAGGTTGTCGAGAAATGCCGGGTTGCCATTGTTGGCCTGGGCGGCTTTCTGCGCCACTTCAAGGGCTAGTTCAGGTTGCCGTGTTTGGTTCAGGTAATACAGAGTCAGCTGGCTCACGGGTTCAAGCGCATCCGGATGGGATTGGATGGCTTTCTTGAGATACGTCACGAATTCAGTCTGATCTCCCAAGGCCAAGGCAATACGCGCCTGTCCCATGAGTGCGCCAAGGTTGTCAGGCGATTTCGCCAGAATGCGTTTGAAGCGTTCGCTTGCCTGGGCGGGTTTCTTTTCCGCGATATCCAGACTGGCCAAGGCGCTGGCTGCAGGCAAGAAGCCGGCGTCCAGCGTCAGGCTATGTTCAAAAGCCTGTCGCGCGGCTGCCGAATCGCGCTGCATGAGATGAACACGGCCCACCAGTAAATAAGGGAGCGGATTGGTGGGCTGGGCGGCAGCCATTTTCTGTAAGGTGCCGAGCGCACCCTTGAGGTCGGCCTTGCCGACTTCCGAGGTCGCAAGCAGCAGGTAGGCCTGAGGATCTTCCGGATTGGCTGTGATGACGGATTCAAGTCCCTGAATGCCCTGTTGATCGCCAGTACGCAACTGGTTTTGCGCCAGGGTCCCGCGGATAACCGTATCTTTCGGATCAATGGTGCTTGCCTGACTCAGATAGGCCATACCGCGCTCGGTTTGCCCCAGATTAAGTGTCGCCTGCCCGGCAAGCAGGTAAGCCTTGGCGTTGTTTCGCTGCGCGAGCAGCGGTTCCAGGGTCTTGATCACATCGGCATTGGCGCCCATGCGCAACTGGGTGGCGGCCAGGAGCAGGCGCGCTTCGGGAAGCTCGGTCGTGCTGAGAACGCGGTTGAAGCTGGAAAGGGCGATCTCATCGTTCTTGAGGGCATAGTTGATCGTGCCATAGAGCAGGTTCGCTTGCGGGTTGTCAGGGTTGTCCTTGAGAACCTCCTGTAGCAGGTTGACGGCTTCGTTGTTCTTCTTTTCCTGGTAATACAGATAGGCCTTCAGATATTTGGCCAGTAAAGCCTGAGGGCGCAGGCTGTTGAGTCGCTTGATCTCGGTTTCGGCTTCCTTCACGCGATTGACCGACAGCAGGGTCATCGCCTTATAGGCGATGGCGTTGAAATCCTGGGCTTTGATCGTGAGCGCGTGGTCATAGGCGGCAAGCGCGTCGTCGGGCCGTTGGATGGCACGATAGAGATCGCCCAGCAGATACCAGGATTCCAGGCGGCTCGGATCGAGCGTGGTGGCCTGCTTGGCGCTGGCTACCGCTGCGTCGGTGCGGCCCGCACTGTATTCGCAGCGCGCACGTCCCAGATAGCCCGGGGCGAAGGATTTGTCCAACTGGATCGCGCGGTCGAACAATTGGCAACCTTCAGGATACTTGCTGAGACCGAGGAGGGCATTGCCGCGCAGATCCAGGATCTGGACCAGGATGCCGGGTTCCTCCGTATCGACTGCGGGCAGCGTGTCGAGAATCTGCTGGAAATTGCCTTGATAAAGCTGCGCCCGGGCGACCGGGATGCGTGCGCTTTTCGGGTTGATGCCGAGCTTCACCGCTTTGTCGAGCTGGGTTTCCGCCTCGCCACCCAGCCGCAGGTCGAGGTAGGCGTTACCCAGTAGCCAGCGTGCCTGCGCGTTGTTGGGATCCTTCTGCACCGCATTTTTCAGTTCGAGGATGCTGGCCCGCGTATCGCCTTTGCTCTGGAAATCCTTGGCGCGCTCGATGTGCTCTTCGACACTTAAATGGGCACTGCGGTCGCAGCCAGACAATGGAACCGCCGAGGCAAATACCAGGGCGAGCGAAAGGGCGAGCGGTGCGATACGTGGAAAATGGGAGCGCATGAGAACCTCAGGGGGTGGCGGTCAGTTGTTGGTAAAGCGCACGGGCCTCGGTATCGCCCTGGAAGCTGATGCGGCGATCGAGCAGTGACTTGAGCTCCTGTCGGGCGCGGGCCTTGTCTCCGTTTGCGTTGAGTGCATAGGCCAGATGCCACTGGATGTCTGCATTGTCGGGTGCCTTGGATTGCGCGTTTTTCAATGTATCCAGTCCCTTGGTCGCATTGCCCATGCGAACCTGCAGCCATCCATAGGTATCGAGCACATCCGGATTGTCGGGTTTCAGTTTCAGTGCCTGTTCGGCAAAGAGCAGAGCCCGTTTGTCGTTCAGCTCCGACAGCGCCCACGCCAGGTTGTTCAGCACGAGCAGATTGCCGGGATTGCTCTTGTCCAGCATCAGATATTGCTCGACAGCGGCTGCGTACTGTTTCCGCTTGAGCAGGTTTTCTGCCAGGGCGGCGCGCGTGCTGGCATCCTGAGGATGGGTGGCCAGCCAGTCGGCGAGACGCTTCTCGCCGGCTTCGGCGCGTTGGGTGAGATTGAAGACCTGCAGTTGACGTATCAATAGCGCGCCGGAAGGCGCCAGTTTCTGCGCGCGCTCGAACGCGGCAAGTGCGGTCGCGTAGTCCTTGCGGGCCAGTGCGGCATCGCCCTCGAGCGCGAAACCAGTCGGGGAAGTGGGTTTTTGCTGTTGAACCTGCTTGGCGAGTTTGAGCGCATCATCGAAATGCGCGCTCTGGATCTCGACGCCGCCGAGCATCAGTTGCGCATCCAGGAAATCGGGCTGGATGCGCAACGCTTTCCTCAGGGTCTCGCGTGCGCCGTCGAGATCCTTGGCGACGATCTGGGCGTTGGCGAGCTTGATGAGCGGGACGGTCTTTCCTGGCACGCGTTCGACCAGTTTTCTGAAGCTGGCCAGCGCGTTAGTGGTATCTCCCAGCGCCAACTGGGTGGTGCCGAGTAGGTCGTGGGCTGCCGGATTGTCGGGCTGGGCGTCGACGGCCTCACGCGCCACGGCAAGTGCCTGCGATTTGTTGCCCTTGGCCAGCAGGTAGCGCGCCAGCGCCACCCTCGGCGGCAGCGCCTGCGGATGCGCCGCGGCGGCTTTTCTCAGCCAGCTCTCGTAGGCCTTTTCATCATGGCTGCGCAGACTCAGATCTGCCAATGCGAGCATGGCGTCGAGGTGCTGCGGGTCTGCCTTGAGGATGCCTTCGAAACGCTGGCGTGCTGCGGCCGGCTGCTTGTTTTTTAGATCGAGTTGCGCCAGGTTGGCCGCGGCGGGGAAGAATTTGGGGTCGAGCTTGAGCGCCTGCTCAAAGCTGCCGCGCGCCCTGGCCGTGTCCTGCTTGCCGAGATAGGCCGCCCCCCGGTAGTTCCAGACCAGGGGATTGGCGCCCTGTTTCTTTTCCAGTGCAGCGATGGTGGTCAGCGCCGCATCGAACTGTTTGTGTTCCAGCTGATTGAGAATGATGACGGTATCGGCCCGCCCGCCCGCGCCTTCCATGCCGGCGGCGGTTTGCAGATCGGCCATGGCGCGGCTGTCGCCCTGCGCCAGCCGGGCAATGCCGAGTTCGGTGCGGATGGCGGCGCTGTCGGGGCTGCGCTGTGCGGCCTGCTCGAAATACGTCGAGGCCTGGGCAAAGTCTTTTTTGGCCAGCGCGATTTCACCGGCGACGGTCAGCACACCGGCGTCATGGCTGGCCGACCTGAGTGCAGGCGCCAGCGTGGCCGCTGCATCATCGGGGCGCCCCTGGCGCAGCTGCGAGGCGGCCAGCAGACGCACTGCATACAGATTGCTCGGGGTGGCTTTGATCACCTTGTTGAGATCCGCCTCGGCAATCTGCAGATTGCCGAGCGCGTATTCGATCGAGCCATGCAGCAGCAGTGCAGGAACGTAATCGGGGGCTGCCTTCAGTACCGAGGCGAGGCGGTCGCGCGCGCTTTCATTTTTCTTCTCGCGAAAATCGATCAGCGCCAGGGTATAGCGCGTCTGCAGGCTGTTGGGGGTGATTTTCAGGGCGGCATCGGCATCCTTGCGTGCCTCGTCCAGCTTGTTGTCGGAAATGGCAATGCCGGCCAGTGCGAGCAGCGTACTGCTATGTTGTGGATCGATTCGCAGCACTTCACGATAGACAGCAGCCGCTTCGGCCGGTTTGCCCGACGTGCGCAACAGATCGCCTTTCAGCAACAGGCTGTCGCGGTGCCTGGGGTCGATGCGCAAGGCCTGGCCGAGATCCTGCATGGCCTTGACCGGGTCGCCATCGGCCAGGGCCAGTTGCGCCAGCGCGAGGTGGACTTCGGGATTACGGGGCGCTGCGGCCAGTGCGTGCTGCAGCATCCTGCGGGCGTCCTCCTTGTGCTTCAGGCCAAGTTCGGCAGTGGCACGCAGCGCCTGCAGGGTGGCGCCATCGGGATCGCTGTCGACCGGGGCGGGCAGTTCGTCCAGCACGCGCTGGTATTCGCGTTGGCCCAGCAAGGCCCGGGCGATCATGGGATTGACGGTGGCGGCGGGGAAACCGGCTTCGCGAGCGCGGCGGAATTCCTTTTCCGCGCTGGGCAGATCAAGCTGGGCGAAATACAGCTTGCCCAGTTCGAAGCGCGCCTCGGCGTTTTTCTCGTCCTTGGCCACGGCGTTTTTCAGCTGGATCATCGCGGCCTTGTAATCGCCTGCCGCGAGTTTCGTCCGTGCTTCGGCGACCAGGGCCGAACTGTTCTCCCCGCCACAGGCCGACAGCAGACAGGCGCCAAGCATGAGGGCCGACAATAGCCGGGGGGCGGGGAGCGTGGGCGACATTCGGGTCTCCTGTATTTTTGTAGGAATTGTAAAGTCGAAAGGGTGGCGTTTATTTCATGCCGATTTTGGCCATCAGGTCATACAGGGTGGGACGGGTGATGCCGAGTAGCTCGGCAGCCTGGGCGATGCTGCCGTCGCTGTGCGCGAGCGCGCGGCTGACGGCCAGGCGTTCCGCGTTTTCGCGCGCCTGACGCAGGTTGAACGGGGGAGGCTCGGTGTGGCCGGTGTCGAGTCCGAGGTCGGCTGCCGTGATCTGGTTGCCTTCAGCCATGATGGTGGCGCGTTTGATCAGGTTTTCCATCTCGCGCACATTGCCGGGCCAGGCATGGGCTTCCAGTGCACCCAGCGCGTCGGCCGTGAAGCCGCGGATGTTGCGACCCTGTTCGCGCGCATAGCGTTCGAGGAAGGCTTGCGCCAGCAATACGGCGTCGCCGGGACGCTCGCGCAACGGCGGGATTTTCACCGAGATTTCAGACAGGCGGTAGTACAGATCCTCACGGAAACTGCCTTCGCGAATCATGTCGGCAAGATCACGGTGGGTGGCGCAGACGACGCGCACGTCCACCGGGATCTCGCCGCGGCCGCCCAGGCGCTCGATCACGCGTTCCTGCAGGAAGCGCAGCAGCTTGGCCTGCAGCGGCATCGGTAGATCGCCGATCTCGTCGAGAAAGAGCGTGCCCTCGTTGGCATATTCGATACGACCGATGGTTTGTTTGGCGGCACCGGTGAAGGCGCCTTTCTCATAGCCGAACAATTCGGATTCCAGCAGGGTGTCGGGAATGGCCGCGCAGTTGATGGCGACGAAACGCTTGCCGGCACGCGGCGACAATTCGTGAACGCCGCGTGCCAGCACCTCCTTGCCGGTACCGGATTCGCCCAGCAGCAATACGGTGGCGTTGGCCGGCGCGACTTTTTCCACGGTACGGCAGATCTTCAGCATGGGCTCACTGCTGGTGATCAGCCCTTGCAGGGCGGAGACGCGCTGTTTGGCGGCGAGCATCCTGTTCTCGATCTCCAGTGCATGGACATGCAGGGCACGGGCGATCATCAGGGCCAGCACGTCAGGGTCGAAGGGTTTCTGGAAGAAGTCGTAGGCACCGAGATGGATCGCTTTCACCGCATTGCTGCGATCGAGGTTGCCGGTGACGACGATGATCTTGGTGGATGGCGCAAGCGACAGGATCTGCTGCAGTGCTGCCAAGCCTTCGGTGGCGCCGTCGACGTCGGGTGGCAGGCCGAGGTCGAGCAGTACGACCGGAGGCTCGTGGCGGCGCAATTGGGCGATGGCGCTGTCGCGGTCGGCGGCCATGACCAGTTCGTAATCGGCGAGACTCCACTTCAGCTGCTTTTGCAGTCCGGGATCGTCTTCGACCAGCAGTATCTTTTGTTTGGCGTCGCTCATGCGGCGTCTCCTCCAGCAGGTGAATGATTGTCCAGCGGCAGGCTGAGACGGAAGTGGGTGCCAAGGCCGGGTGTACTGTCCACCTCGATGTTCCCGCCCAGGGCGCGCAGGGTCTCACGACATTCATAGGCACCGATACCCATGCCGGCTCCCTTGGTCGAATCGAATGGCTGGAATAGCCGGGTACGGATGAATTCGTCGTCCATGCCGCATCCGGTGTCGACGATTTCAATAACCGCCCGTCCGGCCTCCTCGAATCCTCGCAGCGTGACCTGGCCGGTCGGCGGCGTGGCCTCAAGCGCATTTTGCAACAAGTGGCCGATCGCGCGGGCGAGTCGATCGCGCTCGGCGCGCACGCGCAGGGATGCGGGTGGCAATTCCAGGGTGGGGCGCAGCTTGAATGCCTGTTTGCTGGTAACGGCTTCATCAAGGATGTCGGCCAACACCACCGACTGCGCCTGGGTTGCATCGCTGCTCCGGCGTAATTGCGCCAGCACCTTGTTCATACGGGTAACTGCGTTCGCCACCGTATCCAGCATGTCGGCCTGGAACTCGGGCTTGTGCTTGTGTTTCTCCGCATTGGCCAGCAACAGTGACAGTTGGGCAATCAGATTTTTCAGGTCGTGGATGACGAAAGTCGTGGTGCGATTGAACGATTCGAACTGGCGCGCCACGATCAACTGATTGGATGCCCGCATCTGGGCCAGATGCGCTGCCGCCTGACGGGCCGCTACCTTGAGCAGGTCGCTGACTTCCCAGTTGAACGTGACATTGCCCAATGAGTGTTTCAACACGACAAATCCGAGCAGTTCCTCGTGCAGCATCAGCGGAACGACCAGCCAGGCGTTGTCGGCGTGCTCGAGCCATGCCGGCGTACTCAGGTCGCCGTACAGATCGCGGCGTACTTTCATTTCGTCCAGGTCCACCACCCATTGCTTGCTGGCAAGCCATTGAATGAACGGCGCATCGGCAGGCTCGGTTCCCTGGAGATCGGCCCAGTTCCAGTGGCTGGCGCGTTGATAGCCGGCATCGCCTTCGCGCATCCAGAGTGCCCCACCAGGGCTTTCGAGCAGCCCGGCCAGCGCCTCGACTGCGCGTTCGCATAGCTGCTCGCCGGGCCGGCCTTCGGTGAGGGTGCGGGTGAAGTTGAGCCACTCTTCGCGGTAGTCGTAGCGATAGCTGAAAAAATGCTTGGACAGGAACACGCGCAAGCGGGCGCGCAAGGTGCCGGAGAACATCAGCAGCACCAGCAGCATGGCGGCGGCGAAGATGAAGATGGTTTGCACCACATTGCCCCATTCGCCGCCGAACAGGCGCAGGTAATAGCCTGCGCTGGCCATCAGCAGCAGATAGATGCCCGCCGCCAACAGGCTGGCGGTATGGAACGCCATGCTGCGTGACAAGCCGACCGGCGCGGCCCATTCCGGGTTGCGGGCGGCGGAGACCGCGATCAGCGGCGTCACCAGGGCGGCCACATAGCCCCGTGCAGCCCATACCTGGGCATCCATGGCATTGAACAGGGCGGCATTGGCGTAGAGATAGAAGTCGTAAACGAAGAGCCCGCCCAGTCCCAGACAGAGGAATTTGATTGCCCAGCGGTCTTCCGGTCGGGTACTGCGGTACACCTGCTCGGTGAGCACCAGGCCCATGACGGTCAGCAGAACCAGCCCCAGATTGCCCGCCCAGCGCGCCAGCACCGGCTGGGTCGGCGCAATGAAGGGGTAGATGCTGGCGAGAAGCAGAACCCCGACGAGTATGCCGCTCAGGATGCGGATGAGACGGATCGGCGCGGGCAGGACGGCGTCGGAGGGCAGGCGCAGTTGCAGGATGTACAGCAGGAGTGCCAGCCATGCGCCATTGCGTGCGACTTCCGCCGCCAGGCCGAGTTGGGGGGGCAAGGCACCTAAGGCCGTAAGCGCCGAAAATGCACCCCATGCGGCGCTCAGCCCGGTCGCGAGCACCAGTTGGCGGCCTTGCGGACGGCGGCGCCAGCTGGCGACGATCAGACCGGAGAGGCCGAGATAGGCGAGCGCTGCCAGTCCATAACCGACGGCGGCCAGGAGAAGCAGGGTGTCGGGCATGGTCGGTTCCGGGCGCGTGCGCTCAGCGCACGCCCTTTCCCCACAACACGACTTGCGCGGTCTGGAACAGGATCATGAGATCGAGGAACAGGCTGTGGTTCTTGACGTAGTAGAGATCGTATTGCAGCTTGTGCATGGCGTCTTCGTCGCTCGCGCCGTACGGGTAACGCACTTGAGCCCAGCCGGTGATGCCGGGTTTGACGGTGTGGCGTACGCCGTAATAGGGGATTTTCTGGGTCAGGTCCGCCACGAAATAGGGGCGCTCGGGGCGCGGGCCGACAAAACTCATGTCGCCGAAGAAAACGTTGAAGATCTGCGGCAGCTCGTCAATGCGGGTGCGCCGGATAAAACGTCCGGTGAGTGTGACGCGGCTGTCGTTCTGGCCGGCCCAGCGCGGCTTGCCATCTTTTTCGGCGTCGACGCACATGCTGCGGAACTTGAGGATGGTGAAATTGCGGCAGCCTTGTCCGACGCGTTCCTGACGGTAGAGTACCGGCCCCGGACTTTCCAGTTTGATCAGCAGGGCCGCGAGGGCCATGATCGGCAGGCAGACGACCAGCATGGCGGCGCTCACCAGCAGATCGAACAGGCGTTTGGCCGTGTCGCGCAGCATGCCCTGGTGAAACCCTTCGGACAGGATCATCCAGCTGGCATTCATCGAGTCGAGTTGCAGATGGCCGTTCTCGCGTTCGAAGAAACTCGACAACTCAAGGATGCGTATGCCGTACAGCTTGCACTTGAGGAGGTCCTGCACCGGCATGCCGCCGCCGCGGCGGTCGCGCACGGCGAGGATGATTTCGCTGATTTGCAGGCGAAGCGCCAACTCGGGAAGCGGCTCCTGGGTGTCGAGAATACGAGCATGATCGACGAAATGATGACTACCGCCCATCGGCAGATAGCCGATGACCTGGACATTGCTGGCGCGGGAACGCTTGGCCAGCATGGCTTCGACATGGGCGGCGCGGCTACCGGTGCCGATCACCAGGGCGCGGGTCTTGAGCGCGCCGACGCGTGCCCAGCGAATGAACAGGGCACGACTGAGCAAAATACCCAGCAATGCCAATCCGAAAGACAGAAGGAAAGCGCCCCGCCCGACCAGCAAAGCGGGAAAGAAGTAGAACAGCAAGCTCATGGTCACCAGGCCCAGTCCGAAACTCAGGCCCAGGCGCTGCAGCAAGGCACGTACTCCACCCTGCCATTCGAGATCGTATAGTCCGCTTGCGGTCATCAGCCCCAGCATGACGACGGCGAAGGTCAGGGCCTTGGGCAGCAGAGGGTCGAGCTCAGGCGGAATCACGCTGCCATCCAGGAAGCGGGCGCTTACCCCGGCGTAGATCGACCCGCCCAGGATCAGCGTTTCGATCAATACCAGCAGCAATAAATTCAGCGGCACGTAGTGCCGGAAAAATCTGATCACAGCCGTTCACTCATAAGAACCATGGAGGGTGAGTGAGCATCTTCCATGCCAGAGCATGCGGCAATGAGAATGATCAAATGAGCGTCCTGACCTGTGGCAAGCGCAAGCGACGCGGGCTGCCATCGGCTTGCAGGCGTTTCATGTTACGCAGTTCGGAGGCGGGGTAGACGACCAGATCGACCCGGGCCCGTGGATCGTCGATCATGAAGCGCGGATAGATTCGCCCCGGGGTGTCCGAGGCTCTGTATTCACCGGCCTGATAGGCTGCAGGCAGGCGCATCAGCAGAAATTCGACGTCTTTCTGGTGGTCGGTGAACAGTTGCAGGTTGATGTCGGCATGCGGGCCGGCCGTCCCATTGAGTACCGACCCGGTAAGGTGAGGGTCGAAATCCACGAGTTGTTCCATGTATTCGATCGCGGTTTGTCGCAGCAGTGTCAGTTGCGCCCGGGTTTCGTCGGTCTGGTAAATGGCCTGGTAGCTGCGTAGCGCTTCTTCGATCTGCTGGTTGTCCGGCAGATTGCCACTGTCGGGTGCGCCGAGCTGGCGCGCCGCCTTGCGTTTGGCGCTGCCATAATCGAGGCTGCCGTCCTCGGCCAGTATGCGGGCCGCGGCATGGGCGATGCGGCGGCGCATATCCTGATGTTTCATGGCGGCGTTCCGGTTCCATGCAGGAGGGTCGCGGGATCCGATGGCGTCTCGGTGCCTGTGCTCCATCCGGCCGGCGGCGCGTCGGGCGGCGGAAACTCCTGGTAGAAATGTTCAACCATGCCGCCTGAGGTCGCGCCCAGGATATGTCCCAGGAATTCGCCTATCAGGGTGTCGGGCAGACGCGTGCCGGTGTTCGGGTCGATATTCACGTTGATGATGCCGCTGGGCATGGTCCAGTCATGCTGCGGCATGTTTTTCAGCGTCGGTCCCATGAATCCCATCCAGATCGGGAGCGCAGATTGCGCCCCGGTTTCGTGCCGGCCGAGGGAACGTGGCTGGTCGTACCCCATCCAGGCGATAGCCACCAGGTCAGGCGTGTAACCGGCAAACCAGGTGTCGCGTGCATCGTTGGTCGTGCCGGTTTTGCCGGCGATGTCGCTGCGTCCAAGCTGGCCTGCGCGTGCACCCGTGCCGTAGCGCACCACGTCCTGCATCATGTTCGTCATCAGCCAGGCATTGCGCGGATCGATTACGCGGGGCGCGTTCGAGCCCACCGTTTGCGGCTTGGCTTCCATCAGCAGGCGGCCATCCTTGTCGTAGACTTTGTCGATCAGATAGGGTTTGACGCTGAAACCGCCGTTGGCGAAGACGCCATAAGCCGCAGCCAACTGGAGCGGGGTGACGCTGCCGGCCCCGAGCGCCATGGTGAGGTAAGGTGGATGGCGAGCGGGATCGAAACCAAAGCGGCGGATGTAGTCGCGCGCGTAGTTCGGACCGATGCCTTGCAAGATGCGTATCGACACCAGGTTGAGCGATTTGGTCAGAGCCGTGCGCATGCGCACCGGGCCGCTGGTGTCGCCGTCGTAGTTCTGCGGTTCCCAGGCAGTGCCGCCGGCCTCGTCGGCACTGAGCGTCAACGGCATGTTGTCGATCATGGTGGCGGGGGTATAGCCTTTTTCCAGCGCGGCCGAGTAGATGAACGGCTTGAAACTCGATCCCGGCTGTCGCCAGGCCTGCGTCACGCGATTGAATTTGTTGCGGTGAAAATCGAAACCGCCGACCAAGGCGGTGATGGCGCCGTCATTCGGATTCAGAGCCACCAGTGCGGCTTCCACTTCGGGAAGCTGAGCGAGCCGCCATTGCTGCGGCTTGCCCGTCGCCTGTACACGCACGACCGCTCCGGGGACGAGCTGCCGGCCTTTTTTTCCTGCCACCCAGTTGGCCACCCATTTGAGCGAGGCGCCCGAAATGTCGACCACCGTGTCGTCGTCCAGTTGGGCACGGATCATTTTGGGGGTGACGCTGACGACCACGGCCGGTTGCATGTCGCTGACCGGCGCGAGATCTTCCAGTGCGCTGGCGATGGCCGCTTCGCGCTCGGTTTTGTCGGCGGGCAGGCTGATTTCCTTCTCCGGGCCGCGATAGCCGTGGCGCTGGTCATAGTCGGCAATGCCTTGCCAGACCGCGAGATCGGCCGCGGCCTGTTGGGCGCGGCGTAGCGTGGTGACGGCCTTGTAGCCTGAGCTGTAGATGGATTCGCCGTATTTCTCGAACAGGGTCTGGCGCACCATTTCGGCGACGTAGTCGGCCGAAACATCTGTTTGCTGGCGTGCCTGGCGAATGACCAATTTCTGTTTGACGGCAGCTTGCCAGGTCGGCTGGTCGATGAATTTGAGCGCGCGCATCCGCCCCAGGACATATTCCTGACGTGCCTTGGCGCGCGGGAAATTGACCACAGGGTTGTAACGAGACGGTGCTTTCGGCAAGCCTGCAAGCATGGCGAATTCCGCCAGCGACAATTCGCGCATCGGCTTGCCGAAGTAAGTGCGCGCGGCAGCTTCGAAGCCGTAGGCGCGTTGGCCGAGATAAATCTGGTTGAGGTACAACTCGAGAATTTTGTCCTTCGACAGGCTGTGTTCGATCTTCATCGCCAGCATGGCTTCGGACAGTTTGCGGGTGAGCGTCTTCTCGTTCGACAGGAAGAAGTTGCGGGCTACCTGCATGGTGATGGTCGAGGCGCCTTCCTTGGCGCCGCCGGATACCAGGTTTGACATCGCAGCACGCAGCACGCCCAGCGTATCGACCCCGCCATGCTCATAGAAGCGCTCGTCTTCAGCGGCGATGATCGCCTGCTTCATATAGGTCGGGACTTTATCGATGGCGATGAAGGCCCGGCGTTCTTCACCGAATTCGCCGATCAGGGCGCCGTCAGCCGTGAAGACGCGCAACGGCAGCTTGGGTTTGTAGTCTGTCAGCGCTTCGAGCGGCGGCAGGTTCGGGTAAATCAGGGCTGCAGCCAATCCGGCCAGTGCCGTGCCGACGACGCCGAGGCTGACAATCAATGCCAGTGCGTAATGCCACCATTTCGAAAACATCCGATTCCTTCTTTGGAGACGCCATACATTTGGAAATCCGCACCCAATATCGAGCCCCGGGTGGGGCGGCGGGTCCGTCTCGATAACCCGCTGTTTCTTATGCACATGGATTCGTCACGTGCCGAGCAGGGTACTTGGGAGCCCCCATGCGCCGGCGTGTTGTTCGAATCTGCCCTGCGATGCCTAAAGTTTCCGCCGATTATAGGCGTTAGTGGTGTTGGAAATTGGACACATATGTTCAACTCCAATGTAGTCGCAAGAAAAAAACTGTTAAAAACCGTGTGTTGTTGCTAGCATCTAAAAACAATAATAAGAAAAAGCGCCAACCCACAGAAGTGTAAAGGAAAACTCTTGCACCTGAATATCAATCTAGACTGGCTGTCTGCCAAGGGTCTGCCCATCCTGGGGCTCGACATCAGTACGACTGCGGTCAAACTGGTGGAGTTGTCCGACGCAGGGAAAGGCATGTTGCGGGTGGAACGCTACGTCATCGAGCCCTTGCCCAAGGATGCCGTGACAGACGGCAATATCGCCAATCTCGATCAGGTGGCCGATGCTTTGCGGACCGCTTGGAAGGATCTGGGGACGCGGATCAAGAATGTGGCCCTGGCATTGCCGTCGTCGGCCGTCATCACCAAAAAGATCCTGGCCCCGGCCAGCCTCAAGGGGATCGACCTGGAGAACCAGGTGGAGGCCGAGGCCAACCAGGTCATTCCCTTTTCGCTCGATGAGGTGAATCTGGATTTCCAGGTGCTCGGCCCGTCGCCCAGCAGCCCGGACGATATGCAGGTCCTGCTTGCCGCGGCACGCAAGGAAAAGGTCGAGGATCGCGTGGCGGCCGTCGAGGCGGCCGGCCTGAAGGCGCTGATCATGGACGTCGAATCGTATGCCACGCAGACCGCCTACGAACAGATTGCCCATCTGCTGCCCCATAGCGGTGCCGGACAGACCGTGGCGATCATCGACGTGGGTGCGCAGAACATGCACATCAATATCCTCAACGACAACGAATCGGTTTACCTGCGCGAACACGGTTTTGGCGGCAACCAGCTCAACAACGAAATCTCGCGACGCTACGGCATGACCAGCGAAGAGGCCGAAAATGCCAAGCGCAAGGGCACGCTGCCCGAGAGCTATGACATGGAAGTGCTGCAGCCCTACAGTGAAACCCTGGCCATGGAAATCGGCCGTGCCCTGCAGCTCTTCACGACCTCGACACAGTATCGCAAGGTCGACCAGATCCTGCTGGCCGGTGGCGGCGCCATGATTCCCGGCATCGATGAAGTGGTCGCGCAGCGCACGGGCACGCCGACGATGGTGGTCAACCCGTTTGCCAACATGGCCGTCGGCTCCAAAATCCGGCCTCAGGCATTGACCGCCGATGCGCCTTCTCTCTTTGTCGCTTGCGGCCTCGCCATGCGGAGGTTTGACCCACAATGATCCGCATTAACCTCCTCCCCCACCGCGAACTTGCGCGTGCCGCCCGGCGACGCCAGTTCAATATCCTGCTTGGCATTGCCGTTGCGACGGGTGTTCTGGTTGTCGTTGTGGGACATAGCGTGATTGCCGCACGGCAGTCAAACCAGGAAGCGCGCAATGCTTATCTAGAACAGGAAATCGCCAAGCTTGATGGCCAGATCGGCGAAATCAAGAAAATCCGCGAACAGACGCAGGCATTGCTGGCACGCAAGCAGGTCGTCGAAACCTTGCAGTCCAACCGTACCGAAGTCGTCCATTTGTTCGACCAGATGATCCGCCTGCTTCCGGACGGTCTCTATCTCAAGTCCTTCAAACAGGCGGGCGATATCGTCACGATCAGCGGCTATACCCAGTCGAGCGCGCGCGTTTCCACATTGATGCGGAATCTCGACGGTTCGCCCTGGTTCGAATCGGCCACGCTGGTCGAGATCAAGGCCGCCACCGTGAACAATCTGCGCGCCAACGAGTTCGTGCTGACCGTCAAGCAGACGCATCAGCAACCGGACAGCGCGAATGACAAGGGGGGCAAGGCATGACCCTGGACGAACTCAATAAACTCGATCTGAAGACGCTGGCCGACTGGCCGCTGCCGACCAAGCTCGTTGCGCTGGCATTCCTGTGCGTGGTGATCGTGCTGGCAGGCTGGTGGTTCGACTGGCGCGGCGGAATGGAAACGCTCGATACCGCGAAGCAGAAGGAAACCGAGCTGCGCAGCGTGTTCACCACCAAGAAGAATCAGGCCATCAATCTGGATGCGTACAAAAAGCAGCTGGCCGACATTGAGCAGGCGTTCGGCGCGTTGTTGAAGCAATTGCCGAACAAGCAGGAAATGGATGCGCTGATCACGGACGTCAACCAGGCAGGCCTGGGGCGCGGCCTGCAGTTCGACCTGTTCCGGCCCCAAGCCGAGACGGTGTCCGAGTTCTATGCCGAAACGCCCATCCAGGTCAAAGTGACCGGCGGCTATCATGACATTGCCGCCTTCGTCAGCGATGTCTCCAAGCTGCCGCGCATCGTGACTTTGCAGGATATTTCCATGCAGCCGGCGAAGGATGGCGTGCTGAATATGGACGCCATCGTCAAGACCTACCGTTATCTGGACGACGACGAGGTCATCGCCCGGAAACAAAAAGCCAAGGAGCAAAAGAAATGAAGCGCCTGGCCATTGTATTGATAGTTACCGGTTTGAGTGGCTGCGGCAGCGGCGACATGGACGATCTGCACCGATTCGTCGCCGAAACCGGCAAGGACATGCAAGGGAAAATCGATCCACTGCCGGAGGTGAAGGCTTACGAGCCGTTCAGTTATGCGGCCTTCGATCTGCCCGATCCCTTCAAGCCGAGAAAGCTCTCGACCGGCGGAGGCGGCGGGATGCAGCCCGATCTCACCCGTCCGAAGGAGCCTCTGGAAGCCTTCTCGCTTGAGACGCTGAAAATGGTGGGCGTATTGTCACAGAACGGGGTCAACCAGGCGGTGATCAAGACACCGGACAATGCGATTTACCACATCAAGAAAGGCAATTACATGGGCCAGAATTTCGGCCTGGTCACGCAGATCAGCGATAGCGAAGTGACGCTGCGTGAAATTGTCCAGGATAGCGCCGGGGATTGGTCAGAGCGTACCAGCACCCTGAATTTGCAGGAATGATTTGTAGTACTGAATTTCAAAGAGGCTGACATGAATGCATTGCCGAAAATTGCCCAGAAAATGACCCGCCACCTGTTCGGGCTCATCCTATTCACAGGTTTGGTGCTGCCGTTCGCGGTGCGCGCTGCCGACGCGCCGCCCACGGGCAATGCTGTGCAAAGCGTCGAAACCACGACCTTGCCTGGCGGCAAAGTCGTGGTACGCGTCAATCTCAAGAAGGCGCTGGCGGCCACACCGGCCGGCTTTACGGTCGGGAATCCGCCGCGCATCGCACTCGACCTGCCCGACACGGGGAATGCGCTAGGTCGCAACACCGTCGAAGCCAATCTTGGCCCGCTGTCGAGCGTGAATGTGGTCCAAGCCGGGACCCGGACCCGCCTGGTACTCAACCTGAACAAATCGGTTGAGTATGAAGCCAGCGTGGACGGCAAATCCCTTCTGATCGCCCTGGGCGATGTCGGGGCCAGTGCTGCGCCCGTGAATGTCAGCCCGCGTTTTGCCGAAGCGGCGGCCGATGGCGCGCGTCACACGATTCGCGACGTCGATTTCCGGCGCGGCGCGGCGGGCGAGGCGCGTATCGTGACGACCCTGTCCGACGCCCAGGCCGGGATCAACATCCGCCAGCAGTCCAACGGCGTCGTCGTCGACTTCATCGGCACCGAACTGCCCAAGGCCTTGCAACGTCGTCTCGACGTGGCGGATTTCGGTACCCCGGTACAGACCGTCGAAACCTATACCCTGGGCGACAACACGCGCATGGTGATCCAGCCCAAGGGCGGCTGGGAATACTCCGCCTATCAGACCGACAACAGCTTCATCGTCGAAGTCAAACAGAGCGATGATGCCCAGAAGAAAACGGCCGACGGCAAGGTGAAATACACCGGCGAGAAACTCTCGCTCAACTTCCAGAACGTCGAAGTGCGTTCGGTACTGCAGGTCATCGCTGATTTCACCGGCCTCAACATCGTCGCCAGCGACACCGTGACCGGCAACCTCACGCTGCGGCTGAAAGACGTGCCATGGGATCAGGCGCTCGACCTCATCCTGCAGACCAAAGGCCTCGACAAGCGCCAGAACGGCAATGTGATCTGGATCGCGCCCAAAGACGAGTTGATGACCAAGGAAAAGCTGGAGTTCGAGGCGAAGAATCAGGTGGCCGATCTGGAACCGCTGACGACCGAGTACATCCAACTCAACTATATGCGGGCGGATGATGCGCAAACCATGCTGTATGGAGCTGCCGGCGGGGCAGGCGGGAATGCGGCTGGAAATAATTCCGTGAACTGCTCCGCCCAAGCGGCAGGCCTGACGGGTTCGGCCATGCAGAACATGCAAAAAAGTCAGGCCGACAACGAACAGAAAATTCTCACCAAGCGGGGGCGGGCGACCTATGAACTGAAGACCAATACCCTGATAATCACTGATACGGCGCGCAAGATTCAGGAAATTCGTGAACTGCTCGCACGTCTGGATGTGCCAGCCCGCCAGGTGATGATCGAGGCACGGGTGGTCACCGCACAAAGTGGTTGGAGCCGAGATTTGGGTGCTAAGCTCGGGCTTGCTGCGATTAACCGTACTGGCCGCTACCAGACTGGCATTGGGGGCGCTCAGAGTGAAGCATCCGCCCTCACGCAAGGTTTCTTCCCGCAGTCATCGACGATGGGATCTGTTCCTAATCCGAGTGCAACCGATCCGTTTGCTCGGGCGCAAGTTCCTGTGTTCAACACTGGTACTAACATGGTCAATTTCCCGGCAGGAACCGGCGCAGCACAAATCGCCATGTCCTTGCTGGATGCGTCGACTGGAAATCTGCTTAGTCTGGAACTATCAGCGCTGGAAGCAGATAACCGCGGGAAAATTCTGTCCAACCCGCGGGTCATGACCTCCAACCAGAAACCCGCAGTGATTCTTAATGGCACTCAGATTCCCTTTATCACTCCCGGTTCGTCCACTGCTCCCGCAACGGTGACGTTCAAGGATGTATTCTTGTGCTTGTTGGTAGACCCGCAGATCCTCAACAATGACTCGCTCATCATGACGATTGAAATTCAGAAAGACAACGTTGACCCGACCGGAACCGTGTCTCTGGGGCAAGGTATTACGGCACCGGCCATCTCGACCAAGCGGGTCAAGACCCAGGTTCGAGTCAATAATGGCGAGACCCTCGTGCTGGGCGGCATATTCGACCAGACTGAGCTCAACAATGTGTCGAAGGTTCCTTTCCTGGGGGATGTGCCGATATTGGGCAATCTCTTCAAGCAGAAATTTAAACAGGACAATAAAACTGAACTGATTATTTTCATCACCCCGCGCATTATCGACGATCGTCTGTCGATACGCTAATCGCGGCTGACATCCAAAGCGCGGGCGTGTCCCGCGCTTTTTTTTCGCCTTGATTTTTTGCGTTTGTTCAGCGCTATCCATTCGGCCGCTCTCAATTAGAATGGCGCCATGAGCAAGCGAGACAATCTATACCTCGTCGGGTTGATGGGGGCGGGCAAGACTACCGTGGGGCGGCTGCTGGCCAAGCATTATGGGTGCGTCTTTTACGACTCGGACCACGAAATCGAGGCGCGAACCGGCGTCAAGATTCCGGTCATATTCGAGATCGAAGGCGAGGCGGGTTTCCGTAAACGCGAAGAGGCTGCGATCGCTGACCTGACAGGCTTGTCTGGCATCGTTCTGGCCACAGGGGGTGGTGCGGTCCTCTCGGCGGCCAATCGCAACAATCTGAAAAAAAATGGGGTGGTGATTTATTTGCGCGGCATGCCCGAGCATTTGTATGAGCGTACGCGGCACGACCGCAACCGCCCTTTGCTGCAAACCGAGAATCCGCTCGCCAGGCTGCGGGAACTGTTCAAGCAACGTGACCCGCTGTATCGCGAAGTGGCCGACATCGTGGTGGATACGGGCCGACAGAGCGTGGCAGGCATGACCCGCGTGCTCTACGGCAAGCTGGATCTGCTTAAAAGCGGATTGCCTTTGCCTGACACGGCGGGCTGAATGCGGCGGGCCGTCAGCGCAGCATGGCTTTGCTTGCTGGCGGGGACAGCGGCCGCAACGGATTACCGTGCGAATGCACAGGATTACCTCGATTATGTGCGTCGCCTGCAACCTGGCGATCGCTTGCTGCTGGAGGCAGGCGATTACCGGCAGGGTTTGCCTTTGCGCAATTTGTCCGGTGAGGCCCGTCAGCCTATTGTCATCGAGGCGGCCTCGCCTAGCGCGCCGCCGCGTTTCCTCGCCCGGCCGGGCGCCAATACGATCAGTCTGGTCGACGTTCGCCATCTGGTATTACGCCACCTGGAACTCGATGGTCGTAATCAGCCGGTGGATGCAGTCAAGGCCGAAGGCCACAGCCGCTATGCTGACTTCATTACGCTGGACCGTCTTTACATTCACGACCATGCCGCATCACAACAGAATGTGGGCATTTCAACCAAGTGTCCGGCATTCGGCTGGGTGATCCGGGGGAACCGTATCGAGCGGGTTGGCACCGGCATGTACCTTGGCGACGCCGATGGTTCGGATCCTTTCGTCGGCGGCGTGATCGAGGCCAATCGGGTTTCCCATACGCTGGGCTACAACCTGCAGATCAAGCATCAGGCTGGCCGTCCCGCCGGCCATGCCGATCGCTACGATACGGTGATTCGCTACAACGTCTTTTCCAAACAGGATGCGATACCTGGGCCGCAGGCACGCCCCAACGTCCTGCTTGGGCATTTTCCGCTGGCCGGAGCGGGCAGCGAGGACCGCTATCTGGTCTACGGCAATTTCTTCCAGCACAATCCTAGCGAGGCATTATTGCAGGCGGAGGGACGTGTGGTGCTCTACGACAATGTCTTCGTCAACGGCGGCGGCGACGCGATCCATATCCAGCCGCACAACGATGTGCCGCGTGACTTGGCTATTTTCTCCAACACCGTGCTGGCGTCTGGCACAGGCATCCGGGTGCGCCATGCCGTAGGCACGCCCTATCGCCAACGCGTGCTCGCCAATGTGATAGCCGCCTCGACACCTTTGCAGGCAGTTGAGGCAGCGTACAACGTCGCCTTGGCCTATCGACCTGATCTACTGGACGTTGCCGTATCGGACCTGACGCCGGACCTGCTGGGACCGCATTCGCAAGGTGGCCGCCTGCCACAAGATCTGGTTCGCGAACTGGTGGCCTATCCCGGCTGGCAGGCGGCGGCGTATCCCGGCGCAAGCGTTTCATCCGCTTTGCAGCACACACTGGATTCATCCTGGCCATGAACGGCCGCGCGCAGCCCCCCGCCAACTCAAGAGCTTTGCTGTGGCTGGTCGCACTGGGCTACACCGTATTTGTCATCTACGGCAGCCTGGTGCCGCTCAAATTTCATGCGTTGCCATGGGATGTCGCCGTGGCCCGATTTGGGGCAATCCCGTTTCTCAAGCTCGGGATCGGGTCGCGTGCCGACTGGGTCGCCAATCTGCTGCTGTTCATTCCGCTGACCTATCTGTGGATGGGTGCCATGACAGGCGGGAGCGGCCGCGTGCACAACCTGTTGGCCACACTGGCGTTGATTCCGGCTGCTACTGCATTGAGCATCGGCATTGAATTCACCCAGCTGTTTTTCCCGCAACGCACGGTGTCGCAGAATGACATCTTTGCCGAAACGCTTGGGGGTTTCATCGGTGTGCTGGCATGGTGGATGACAGACAGGCGGTTCGTCGACTGGTTGCAAGCCTGGCAGCACAACCATGCTCGTGCCGCACTCGCCGAGCGTCTGGCCTGGACATACCTGGCGGGTGTCGTCGTTTACAACATCCTGCCGCTCGATCTGACCATCAGCCTGGTCGAGATTTTTCATAAATGGCGGGACGGCATGGTGGTGCTGATTCCGTTTGGCGATTTGCCGCATGACCCTGCCACGGCCGTCTATGAAATTGCCACCGATGCGCTGATTTGGACGCCGTTGGCCTTGCTGTGGCGACTGGACGGAACACGCAGTGCGTGGCGCGCATGGGGCATGACGCTGGCCGCGGCGACCGGCTTGGAATTCGCGCAGTTGTTCGTCTTTTCCCGCGTCAGCGATGTGACCGACATTCTGACGGCTTCGCTTGGCGGCGCGCTGGGCAGTGTCGTCGGCGGACGTCTGGCCAAACGTGAAGCACATGACAGCGCGCCGGTGAAGTGGGGGACCTGGCTGCCTTTTGCGCTGGCTGCAGGGTGGATGGGGGTACTGCTGTTCGTGTTCTGGTTTCCCTTCGATTTCCGTACCGACGGCGCGTTCATCAAAGACCGGCTCGACTTCGTACAGCGGGTACCGTTCGAGGTGTATTACTTCGGCACCGAATACCGGGCCATCACTGAAGTCTTGCGCAAGACGCTGTTCTTTGCGCCGCTGGGCGGATTGCTGGCATGGGGCGTGGCCCGCCAGCCGTGGCGCTGGCGGGCCACACTATTTGCGGTAGCCATGCTGGTGCTGGTCGGGATGCCTGCGCTCATCGAATTAGGGCAAGTGATGTTGCCGGAAAAGATCGCCGACACTACCGACTGGCTACTGGCCTGGCTGGGCGGGCTGGCGGGCTATGGCGTGGCACGCCGCATCTTGCGGGCGCCCCGGCATGTCACCCTGCCACGGGCTTCTCATTGCGCGGAGCCCGAATCCTCGGCCGCACCCCGGGCGACACGGATGCGCTGGCAGATGCCGCTTGTCCTGGGCGGCATGGGCGTACTGTTCTGGGGCGCCGCCCACGCACCCTTCGTACCGTACAACGTACGCGAACTGCTGCGGCAGGATAATGCCTGGCTGTCGGCGCTGCTGCTCGCGGTGGCGTGCTACTGGCTGGCCGTCTGGCCCGTGTGGCTGGCGCGCCGGCCGGCGTCCGGCCTGGCCCGTCTGGCGCAATTGCCCCTGGGGCTGCTGGTGTATGGCGCCATCGCTTTTTTATTGCTGGATGCGGCCGTGCCGGATGAGAGTCTTTTCGATCTGGCCGGCAGTCCGGTGCTGGGCTGGCCCGGGCAGTGGGAACTCGGATTGCGCTGGGTGGCGTTAGCCGCAATACCCGGTACGTTGATCTATCTGGCTGCGCAAACCGTGCGCCGCTGGCGCGGGCGGCGATTGAGCGCCCTGCATTTCTGGGCGGCGCTTCCGGTCTTGGGCCTGGCCTATTGGGGCGTGGTCATCCAGGCCGATACCGACAATCTGGTCGAGTTGATGGCTACGCCGCAGCCGCTGGCTTTTACGGCCTTGAGTGCCTGGCTCTATATTGTGTTCCTGGCATCTGCCCTGCTCGCTTCGCCTGCAATGGGTGCGCAACGCATTTTGCGGCTGGTCAGCCCACTGGTTTCGTTGCCCCTCGCCGCCTTGTTCTTGCACCTCGGACTGGCCGGCACGCTCGACAAGTACGGCCAGCAATTCTCGGCCCTGCAGTTCCTGCTGAGTACCGACCGCCAGCATTACGCTGCGATGCCTGTCATCTGGCTACGTTACAGCGCGTTGCATGTGCTTGTCATTGCAACGCTTGCCTTCATACAATGGCCGCACTTTCGCGCCGCTCAACGGCTTCATGCCCCTACCCGCCATGCCTCTCATTGACGTTTTCAACGGCGACGCCGACGGTCTTTGCGCGCTGCACCAGCTGCGCCTTGCCGATCCTGCCGACTCCGAACTGGTGACCGGACCCAAGCGCGATATCAGCCTGCTGAAACGGGTCCAGGCCGGCACAGGCGATCGCGTCACCGTGCTCGACATCGCCCTGTCGAAAAACCGTGACGCGCTGGACCGGATTCTCGAAGCAGGGGCAGAAGTACGCTACTTCGATCACCACCAGCCGGGCGACATTCCCGTGCATCCCCATTTCGAGCCGCACATCGATACCGACGCCAACGTCTGCACCAGTCTGCTGGTGAACCGCTACTTGCAGGGCCAGCATCTGGCGTGGGCGGTCACCGCAGCGTTCGGTGACAATCTTGCCGATGCGGCACGACAGGCCGCCACTCCACTGAATCTGTCGGCTGACCAGTTGGCGCAGCTGCAATCGCTGGGCGAATGTCTCAATTACAACGGCTATGGCGAAACGCTCGACGACCTGTTTTACGACCCGGCCGAGTTGTATCGTCAAATGCGTCCGTTTGCCGACCCCTTCGCGTTCATCGCCGAGTCGGCCGCCTATCGAACGCTGAAGGCCGGCTACCAGGAGGACATGACGCGAGCCGTTGCCCTGGATGCGGCGGAAGCGCGTGCTGCCGGGCGCATCTTCATGCTGCCTGCCGAGAAATGGGCGCGGCGGATTTCCGGCGTGTTCGGCAATCAACTGGCAGTCGAGTCTCCCGCGCAGGCGCATGCCGTGCTCACAGCCAAGCCGGGTGGCGGCTATGTCGTCAGCGTGCGTGCCCCGCTGGTGGCCAAGTCCGGCGCGGACGAACTATGCAGCCAGTTCGACACCGGCGGCGGGCGCAAAGGAGCGGCCGGCATCAATCATCTGCCTGACACCGAGGTTGGCCGGTTTATTGCTACATTCTTTGCGGTCTTTTCCCGGAGCTGAATCGTGAATCAACTGATCGCACCCTACGGCGGAACCCTCGTCAATCTGATCGATCCCGCGAAAAGTGTCGCACTCAAGCAGGAGGCCTTGAGCCTGCCTTCGCTCGATCTGGACTGGCGGCAACAGTGCGAACTTGAAATGCTGCTGACGGGCGCCTACTCACCGCTCACCGGCTTCATGACACGTACGCAATGCGAGCGCGTCGAAACAGATAGCCAACTCGACGATGGCACGTTCTGGCCCCTGCCGGTCACGCTCGCCAGCAAGCAGAAAGCCGCCGCCGACCTGAAATCGGGGGATCGGGTGGCCTTGCGCGACGGCGAAGGTTTCATGCTTGCAATATTGACCGTCAGCGACGCTTGGGAAACTGGCGGCATCCGGCATCTGGGCGGGGCGATCGAGGGGGTGGCCCTGCCGCCGCATCCTGATTTTGCCGGTCTGCGCGCCACCCCGGCCGAACTGCGTGCGTTGTTTGTCCGGCGCGGCTGGCGGCGGGTGGTGGCCTGGCAGGCGCGCCAGCCGATGCATCGCGCGCAATTCGAATTCTGTCTGAAAAGTGCGATCGAAAACGAGGCCAACCTGCTGCTGCATCCGCAGGTGGGAGGGGATATTACCGAGGCGCCGGCGTACTTCGGCCTGGTGAGAAGTTTTCTCGCCATTCGCGAACGCTTCCCGGCTGCCACGACCCAGTTGTCGCTGCTGCCGGCTCCGCCGCGCGAGGGAAGCGCCCGCGCACTGCTGCTGCGCGCCATCATTGCACGCAACTACGGATGCAGCCTGCTGGTCGCAGGCGGTGAGCATCAGTCTGACGGCGATTGCAGGCGGGGTGAAGACCTCATCCATACGCACACTGATCTGCCTGTGACGGAACTGGCCGGGAAGATCGGGGTACACCTCATTCCCTATCCGCGCATGGTGTACGTGGAAGACCGTGCCGAGTATTTACCCGAGCCCGAAGCACCTGCCGGCGCGCGTTTGCTCACCCTGAGCGGCGAGGAATTCCAGCGCCGCATGCAGAGCGGGCTGAAAATCCCCGACTGGTACAGCTTCCCCGAAGTGATTGCCGAATTGCACCGGCAGAGTCCGCCGCGCGAACGCCAGGGCTTCACCGTGTTTTTCACCGGCCTGTCCGGGGCAGGAAAATCCACCCTGGCGCGCGCGCTGGCGGCACGCCTGATGGAGATGGGCGGTCGCTGTGTCACCCTGCTCGACGGCGACATCGTCCGCCGCCATCTTTCATCCGAGCTCGGCTTCACCAAGGCGCACCGTGACATCAACGTGCGTCGTATCGGCTTTGTCGCGTCCGAAATCACCAAGAACCGTGGCATCGCCATCTGCGCCCCCATCGCACCGTATCGCCAGACTCGCCGCGATGTGCGCAGCATGATCGAAGCAGTCGGCGGCTTCGTCGAGATCCACGTCGCCACCCCGATCGAGACCTGCGAATCGCGCGACCGCAAGGGCTTGTATGCCAAGGCGCGTGCCGGACTGATCCCCGAGTTCACGGGGGTGTCCGATCCTTACGAAGTGCCTGAGAAACCGGAACTGGCGATCGATACGACGGGTCTGGGCATCGATGAGGCCGTGCAGCAGATTCTGCTGAAGCTCGAGCACGAGGGGTATTTGCGGTGAGCCCGGTCCGATGCTTTCCCGTTCTGCCGGGGCGCGGAAGACGATGAGCGGTTCCCTGCAGCGTGGCTACGCCGCACTTCAGGCGCGCAACGTGCCGGAGGCCATCAAGTGGTTCGAGCGGGCGATCGGGGAGAATCCGGAGGATATCCAGGCGATGTCCTGGCTGGGCCAGACCCTGTGCAGCGTGGGACGCCGGGTGGAGGGATTCGAACGCCTGCGCGAATCGGGACGGCGCCTGCTCGAGACGGCGCGCCAGCGTGGCGATCTCAAGCCGGTGCTCGATATCGCCCAGCAAATGCAGCAGTGGAGCGACTTTGCCGGGGCGCACGAACTGCTCGAGCAGGCAGCCGCGATCAACGACAGTGAGTTTCGCGTATTCCAGATGCTTGCGGTGACGCGGGCCCAGTTGAACAGGACGGCGGCTGCGCTCGATGCTGGCCGGCGGGCTGCCGCAATGTTGCCGGCGAACAGCATGATGCAGATCCTGCTGGCAAGCCTGGAGGCCGATGCGGGGCTGAACGAAGCGGCACGTGACCGCCTGGAGACCGCGTTGGCCGCACCGCTGGAACCCCGCGAGGCGTTCCGTGCGCACAAGGAATTGGCACGGGTGCTCGACAAGCTCAAGGCGTACGACCAGGTCTTCTCCCATCTGCATGCCTCGGCCAACCTGTCCGCGTCATTGCCCGAGTATGCGCAGCAGAATCCGGCGCTGCTGCCGAACATGATCCGCGCCAACACGGCGGGTTTCGATCGCGACCTCATGGGGCGCTGGTCCGGCACGGCTTTTCCGCCGGAGTTGCCGCCGCCGGTTTTCCTCGTCGGCTTCTTCCGCTCCGGCACCACATTGGCCCAGGAGGTATTGGGTGCCCATTCCGGCGTCCACGTCGCCGACGAGGCCGATTTCGTCTGGGCCATGCAGCGCGAGCTTCATCAGAAGGTCGGCGGGAGCGAGAGCACGGCGGACAAGCTGCGCAAACTGAACCATGCGGACATCCTGCACCTGCGTGCGTTCTACTGGAATCGTGTCCGCGATCGTTTTGGCGACGCCGTGGGGGAACGCAGGCTGGTAGACAAGTTCACCCTGAATACGCTTGATCTCGGCCTGATCAATACCGTTTTCCCCGATGCCAGGCTGGTATTCGTCCTGCGCGATCCGCGCGACGTCTGCCTGAGCTGTTTCATGCAGCTCATGGTGCCGTCGCCCGCGACGGTCCATCTGCTCAGCTGGCAAGGAACGGCCGACTTCTATGCCATGGTGATGGCGTGGTGGCGGCACATCCGGCCGCAGCTGACGATGGACGTCATCGAGTTCCACTATGAAGATGCGGTCGTCCAGTTCGAGCCGACTTTCCGGCGCGTCTTCGACGCACTGGGACTGGCCTGGGATGATGACGTGAAGCGATTTCACGAGCACGCAGCGAATAAACACATCGCCAGTCCCAGCCGCACGCAGGTGGCGCAGCCCCTGTATGCCTCCTCGGTGGGCCGCTGGCAGCACTATACGGCGGAGTTCGCGCCGGTGACCCCTACCCTCGAACCGTACATCGCCGCCTTCGGCTCCGCTCCTTTCTGAATCCGGCGCGGCACGCCAGCATCCTCATTCCTGGTAGCCGAAGCGGTCGATGAACGGCTGCAAGGTCGCCATGACCGGCTGGAATTCGTCCTCATAGCGTTTCCAGCGGTATCTCGCGTGCTGGTAGATCGGCTGGGTGACCTGGTGGTAGCTGGGCGTCTGAATGGCAAGCCGCTGCTGCGCATGACGCGTGTGCTCCAGTACGGCATCGCTCCAGCCCACACCGATGAATTCCAGTAGTTTCCTGGCTTCCGGCTCGAAATTCGTGATCAGGTCTTCGTAGCGAATGCGTTGCCACTGAAGCGGAATATGCTCGGTGGTTTCATGCCAGGCTTCCATTACCCGAGCGTAGATTTCCGCAATGTTTTCCAGGCTGACGAACCCGGCCATGGCGTCGTTGTGGGCAAAGCTCTGCATCATGCAGCTCAGCGCGACGTCACAGGGATGGCGGAGAGCGAGAATGAAGCGGGCCTCGGGAAAAACCCGCCAGATCAGGGGAACGGACACGATGTTGAGCGGCAGCTTGTCCACCAGCCGGCTGCCGGACCGGCGCACCAGATGACGTTCCGCTTCCTGAAAGTAGAGCCTGCGCAACTCGAGAATGTGCGCCTCGCTGAGTGCTTGCAGCGCACCGCTGCCGCCGCCGGTCAACGCCAGGAAGGCCTGTTCCATGACCGCCACCATGGGCTTCTCTTCCAGGGCCTGCAAGGCCGGATGGCTGTCAAGAACCTGTTCGAGGAGGGTTGTGCCGGAACGTGGAAACCCGATCAGAAAAATCGGCGTGTCTTCCGAAGGAGGGGGTTCCCGCTGATCGAGTCCGGATGCTTCGCTGCCCAGCCACGTCCGGGCCTGATCGATGCGGGCGAGAAAGCGGGCGCGGCTGCTGCCGTCCGGATCGGTGGCCTGGTCCACACCGCGCTTGCCTGCGCTCAGGTGCGGCATGACCTGTTCCGTATTGCCCATCCGGTCATGCAATTGCCCGAGCAGCAAATGAACCTCGCAGCGCGTTTCCAGGGGCATGGGGTGGTCGAGGATGCGTTCCAGCCTGGCCACGCCCTCGGCCAGGCGATCGTTCCGCCGATCCAGGCGGGCTGCCACCAGATTGAGGAGGGGATGGTCGGGCGCGGAAGCCAGCCCGCGTGTCACGGCCGCTTCCGCTTCGTCGAGGTTCCCCAGTCGCTCGAGCAGTTCACCTTGCTTGGCCAGAACGTCCGGCGAATCCGGGCGTCGCGACAACGCTTGCCGGTAGCACTCGAGGGCTCCGTCCATGTCCCCCGTTTTTTCCTTCAGGCTGCCCAGGTTGGCGAGAACCTCGATGCTGTCGGGTCGTTGTCCGAGAGCCAGTTGCAGGAAGTGAGCTGCCTCGTCGATCCGGTTCAGGGTGAGCAGCAGGGCGCCCAGATCGCTCAGCGCTTCAAACTGGGTGGGCCGCAGCGCGAGCGCCTGGCGCAGGCTGGATTCGGCATCGTGCAGTTGGCCTGATTGCAGCAGGGCGTTGCCGAGCAGATAGTGCAGATCGGGATAGTCCGGTTTGAGCCGGATCGCCTGGCGGTAGCACGACATGGCGTCTTCCAGCTTGCCTTGACATTGCAACGCCACGCCAAGGGTATGGTGGGCGAAGGTCTGATTCGGCGCGAGCAGCACCGCCCGTCGCCCACTGGCTTCCGCCTCGGCGTAACGGCCCAGGCGACGCTGGGTCGCGCCAAGCTTGACCCAGGCTTCCACGTCAGTGGGGTCGGTCTTGCAGACGCCGGCATACAGCGTCAGCGCTTCCTCCAGCCGATTTGCCAGGGCGAGGCCGTCGGCCTTGGCTTTTTTGCTTTGGGTCAGGATGTTCTTCTTTGCCACAGTCTGGGGTCGAAATGGGAAGCGTCTAGTGTAGAAGGTGGAGCAGCGATCAAATGGCGGCTATTGCAGGATTGCAGGGCACGTTCGGCGATCAGTGCGGAGTTGAGGCTTCAGGGATTGCGTCGGCCTCGCTGTAGCCGAATTGCTGGATGAAGGGCTGCAGGGTGGGCAGGATGGGTGTGAAGGCGGTCTGGTAGCGTTTCCAGCGGTATCGGGCGTGCTGGTAGATCGGCTGGGTGACCTGGTGGTAACTGGGCGTGTTGATGAGGGCGCGTTCCTGGGCATGGCGGGTGTGACCGAGCACGGCGTCATCCCAGCCCACGCCAAGGAAATCCAGCAGCGAGCGAGCCTCGTCCTCCAGGTTCGTGATCAGGTCTTCATAACGTACCTGATGCCAGCGCAGGGGCAGATGGGCTGCGTAGTCGAGCCAGCTCCCCATTACCTTGGAATAGATCTGTGCAATGCCATTGAGGCTGACTAAGCCAGCCATGGCATCGTTGTGGCCGAAGTTCTGCATCAGGCAACTTAAGGTGACGTCGCAAGGATGGCGGAGGGCAAGGATGAAGCGGGCTTCGGGGAAGACCCGCCACAGCAAAGGGACGCGCACGATATTGAGCGGCAGCTTGTCCACCAGCAAAGCGCCGGGCTGCCGATCCAGAAGGCGTTCTACTTCCTCCCAATAGACCTGGCGCAGATGGGCGAGTTGCGGCTCTGACAGATTCGCCAGCGCATCGGGTCCGCCACCGGTCAAGTTCATAAAGGCCTGCTCCAACATCTCGGCCATGGGTTTTTCTTCCAGGGTCTGCAGGCGAGGATGGCTGTCCAGGAGCTGTTCCAGCAGGGTGGTGCCTGAGCGTGGAAAGCCGACCAGGAAAATCGGGGTCTTATCCTGGGCGACGGCAGAGGGGGGCGTCGCCAGATTGTCGCTCATCCAGGCGCGGGCGGTCTCGATGCGGGCCAGAAACCGGCTGCGGCTCTGGCCGTTGGGATCGGTGGCCAGCGCGACACGGCGCTTTCCCTCGATCAGGTGGGGCAGGACCTTGTCCGTGTTGCCCAGGCGATCATGGAGCTGACCAAGCAGCAAATGGATCTCGGCGCGGGTCTCCTGGGCCACCGGCTGGTTGAGAACACTCTCCAGCCGGGCGGCCGCTTGGGCATGGCGGCCGGCACGCCGGTCCAGGCGGGCAGCCACCAGATTAAGAATGGGATGATTGGGCTCCCGGGCCAGACCGCGGGCCAGGATCTCTTCTGCTTCCCCCACATTGCCGGCTTTTTCCAGCAGTTCGGCGCGCTTGGCCAGCACGTAGGCGGAGTCGGGTTGCAAATCCAGTGCGCGATGGTAGAGCTCGAATGACTCCTGTACACGCCCCTGCTGTTCACGCAGCCGGGCGAGATTGGTGATCGTTTCCGCAGAATTCGGCCGCTGTGCAAGGGTGTGTTCCAGGAGTGTGGCTGCATCATCCAGCTTGCCTTGGCCTTGCATGGCGAGGGCCAGTGTGTGCTGGGCAAAAGCCAGATTGGGCGCAAGCTTGAGTGCCCGGCGCGCGCTCGCCTCGGCTTCAAGGTAACGGCCGAGGCGATACTGCGTTGCCCCCAGCTTGGCCCAGGCTTCCTCATCGCTTGGGTCGGTCTTGCTTACAGCCTGGTATAAGGTACACGCTTCCTCAAACCGCCCGTCCAGGGCCAGCTGGTTGGCCTGGGCTTTCTTGCCGCGGGTCAGGATGTTCTGCTTGCTCACTATGCCAGCCTTGGATCAAAACATTCATTTTAGGGGGCAATGAAAACGGCGGCCAGAGGCCGCCGTTTTTCTGGATGCCGCAGGGAATTAAGCGGTTTTGCGGCGACGAGCAGCCCCCAGACCGGCCAAGCCGAGACCCAGCAGGGCCAGGGTAGCGGGCTCGGGGGTGGGGTTGGGGCCGGGAGGCTGGATCGTCGGCGCGAAGCCGTCCAGGTACACGTAACCGGCGTGACCGCCGTAGGGGCAGTCGGAGGCAAGCAGCGACAGGGTCAGGTCATGACCCACGATGCTGGTGCCGCCGGCGCCTGCAGTGGTGAGGTCGATATGCTCAAGCTGCCAGCCGCTGCCATACCATGAGCCGTATTGAGTAAACAGACCCGATGCAGACGCGGAACTGAAGGAGCGGGTGAGCAGGACGGTGTTGGTGGTGTTGTCCGTCAGCGTCAGGGAGAAGTAGTCGGAGTTGTTCAGGCCATGCGAGGATTCCAGCACGGCGTTCCACTGGAAGTAGATGTCGTTGTCCGTGTAGTTGGCGACACTCTGGGAAATCGTGGAGACGGAGTAGTTATTGATGGAGTTGTTCACCCGCACCGAGTAGTTGCCGTTGTAGACCGTGTTCTGGCCGGTGTAGGGATCCGTGCCCGCGCTCATGATCGTGTTGACGGGTGTGCCGCCGGCGTATTGCGGGGCGGTCGGCAAGGCGCCGCCCGTATATGGGACGGACACACTGGGACTGCAACCGGAACTGGAGGTGGTCCAGCAGCCACCGCCCTGGGTCCAGCCAGAGAGGTCGCCGGTCTCAAAACCGCCATTCACGAACGCCGCCGAGAAGGCGGGGCCGGAGACCATCACGGAGATGGCCAAGGCTAACGAGGATTTTTTCATCATGATGTTCTCCCGAAGGTTGTCTGAGGTTGGCATGGCTACCCGCCGTGCCCGTACCTTTTCCGAGCGTCACAACCACACGTCTTATTTGCCGATGTCGTCGTGTTGCTTTCGAAAGCAAATAAGCATTGTGCATGCCAGAAGCGAGTGTGTTTTTGTTTATTCTTATTTTACAAATACTTACATTCGTATGCGGCGACCAGCCGAGGTAAGAAAAAGAAGAAATGTAAAAAAAATCGACGCAGCAGGCTTGCAGACCAGGTTGCTGCGACAGGGTGGGCCCTGGCCCCGGCGGGTGGAATTCAAACAGGGGCTGAGCGATCAGTCGAAGGACGGATCGCCATGGCGATGCTGGGCGTGCCGGCCACCGACGTGCCGGGGCGCCAGCGAGCCGACGATCATTCCGATCACGCTCGCCAGGAAACCCGCGAACTGCGGCGGCAGCAGCGTCGCACCTTCCGGCAGCCAGATTTCCATGGGTAGCCAGACCGCGAGGCCCAGGGCGATTGAAAGGTAGGCGCCTTGCTTGCAGGCGCGTTGCCAGTAAAGGCCCGAAACAAGCGGGACAAAGGCGACTACGAGGGTGATCTTGTAGGCGTTTTCCACCATCTGGTAAATGGTGGCGTTGGAATACAGCGCAAACGTCGTGACGATGGCGGCGAACCCCACGACGACCACGCGCATGGTCAGGAGCAGGGTCTTGTCGTTGTGGTGTGGCAGGTAGGGCTTGATGATGTTCTCGGAGAACGTGACGGCGGGCGCCAGCAATGTGCCTGAAGCCGTGCTCATGATGGCCGAGAGCAGGGCGCCGAAGAACATGATCTGGGCGAAGACGGGCATGTGGTTGAGGATGAGCTGCGGCAGGATCATCTGCGAATCCTTGTCCAGTAGACCCGAGACCAGGCCTGGGTCGATGAGCGTGGCGGAATAGGCGATGGTGAGCGGCACGAAGGCGAAGAAGAAGTAGAAGCTGCCGCCCATGACCGAACCGGCGACCGCGATGTTTTCACTCTTGGCGGACATCACCCGCTGGAACACGTCCTGCTGGGGGATGGAGCCGAACATCATGGTGATCCAGGCGGCGATGAAGGCGATGACGTCCTTGCTGTTGGCCTCTGGCCAGAAGTTGAACTGCCCTTTCTGCGCGGCATGCTGGACCACATGACCGAGTCCGCCCGCCATATCCGACGCCACATACAGGATGTACAAGAGGCCGACGACGATGATGCTCATCTGGAAGAAATCGGTCAGCGCCACCGACCACATCCCGCCGTATAGCGTGTAGAGCAGCACGATGGCAGCGCCGATGAGGGTGCCCTGGGTTTGCGTGATGACGCCTTGGGACAGGATGTTGAATACCAGGCCGAGCGCGGTCATCTGGGCCGATACCCAGCCGAGGTAGGAAATGATGATGGCCACGCCCGTGATGACTTCCACCTTGCGGCCATAGCGTTTGCGGTAGTAGTCGGTCAGCGTGAGAAGGTTCATCCGGTAGAGCTTGCGGGCGAAGAACAAGCCGACCAGGATCAGGCACATCGAAGAGCCGAAGGGATCGGACACGATGCCGTGCAGGCCTTCGTTGAGGAAGGTGGCGGGAATGCCGAGGACGGTTTCCGAGCCGAACCAGGTGGCGAAGACGGTGGCCGTGACGATATAGATTGGCAGATGACGGCCCGCCACGACGTAATCCCGGGCGGTGTGGACGCGCGTGGCGGCGTACATGCCGACGCCGATGGAGATGACCAGATAGAGGATGACGAAGCCGATCAGCATGGTGGGCAGAGTCAAAAACGATGAGAAAGAATGAACCCTGAACCCCAGTCCGGGCTGGCCCGGCTGAAGCCGCCTACCGCATACAGATTCAGCTTGTTGGCGGTATTCAGGCGATAGCTGAGGTAAAGCATGGCCTCGCTGATGGGGCCGCTGGTTCGGGTGACGGCTTGTTGCCAGTCGTAGCTGCCCCCCAATGACAGGGACGGTGTGACGCGATAATCGGTGCCGACCGACCCCAGCCAGACATTGCGATAGTTGATGGCTTCAGGATCCCCTTTCCATTTGTATCCCAGGCTGACAAAAGGGGTCCATTGATTCTTGATGGGTTTGAACAGCTCGGTCTGCAGGGTGTAATCGTTCTTGCCGGTGCCCAGGGATTTTGCCGTGCTGGCGGTGCCGAACTTGATTTTTCCACTGATGTCGAGCCCCACCCACGCAGTTCGTTCGTCCAGAAGGTTATAGGTGGCGGTGGCTGAAATATCGCCCATTCCCTCGGAAATCGCTGTGGTCCGTGACGTATTGAGCGGGTCGCCTTCCGGCGTGACATTTCCATCCCCCTTGACGCGGAGCCAGGCCGTCGACAATCGCAGGCTCCAGTCGTCGGTACGATATTTCAGGCTTAACGGCAACGCCCATGTTTCGGTCTTGGTTTGGCTACCGTATTTACCGGATGAATAATCGAATCCCAGATTGGCGCTGAATTTTCCGTCGGCGGCCTGGACGGGCGAGCAAACTGCGGCCAGTAGCGTGCATATCGGGGTAATAAGGCGCATGGCAACCTTTCAAGCGGGTGGCCGAGATTTTAATGGAGGAATGACCAACTGTGCGTTGGCAAGGGCGGGCTGTTTCGATGCGAAGACACTATTTAGCTGATTGCCATGTCGTTCACGCCCGCATGTTTATCCGGGTAGAGCGTTCTAGAACGCCCTGATTTAGGCAGGACGCATTCCGTGAATCCTCGGACCAACGTTGCCGTTTTGACAAATACATCCGGGGGGGCCGCCCAACGCGGGATGCGGGGCTTGGCGTAAATCCAGCAAAGCATTGCGATGCCAAGCATTAAAAGGTCTTGGGATCGCTCAGGCATATCAATCGTCGCGCTCGGGGCGTTCAACCCGTTCAATTCTCTCCACGCGTTCGACTTTTTCCGGGCGCTCGATTTTCTCGGGTCGCTCGACTTTTTCCGGGCGTTCAACCTTCTCTGGGCGCTCAACCTTTTCTGGGCGTTCGATCGTCTCGACACGTTCAACCTTCTCAGGACGTTCGTTGGCTTCAACCCGTTCAATCTTCTCCGGACGTTCGAGTTTTTCGGCTCGTTCCGATGAGATCGGGGAGTCTTGTTTTTCTGGCTGCTCGACACCTTCCCGAGTCGATGACTCGTTGCTCGCGCCCGTATCGTGTTCCGGCTCCTGAGGGAACGTTTTATCGTCCTGGCGGGAATGTTTGGAGGAGGAGCCTCCCTCCTGGTGTGGCTTGTCGAAACCATGTCCAGGGAAGGATTGCGCCTCGACCTCGCGAGCATGGAGCTGGCCATTGGTACGGACGGCGTCGACTATTGCCCATCCCCCGGCACGGGGAGGGGCCTGTTTGATCCGTGTTTGCGAATCGAACAGGAAGTGCTGGCCGTTGATGTTGATTCCCGACTTGTTGGCATGGCCCACCCGCCCCTGTATGACGACGCGGTCAACCGGCATGTCGCGCTCCTCACGTTCGAATCGGGTGACCTGCAACCGGCCTTGCTCATAGCGGCCTTCGGCGCGAACGACGTCGCCCGGCTCGAGTTTGTACAGGTGCCCCTTCAGCACGACGCCCTCCACCGTCAACTCGCCTTGCGCGTTGCGTTGGACTTCGCCGCTGAGACTGTCGGGCGTATCGTCCGGCACAACATCCAAACGCGTGGCGATAACGTGTCCACGCACACCCGCAAAACCGCTGACGGCGACTTTGACGCCCGGGACGAGGCCATTCGGTAACACTGCATTGGGACTCAGGCTGATATTGCGTCCTTGCGCACGTATCCCATCCAAACCGAGCTGCTGCAATGGGGAAACCAGCAGATGTCTGACATGCAGACGCTGGACGGAGAGCTGGCTGCCTTGTCCCTGTGCGCGCACACGCACGACCTGGCCTACGCGCAGGTCTTTGGGAGAGCCCGACTTGCCCTGGATCATGACAGGCGTAGTCGGGAGGTAATGCAACTCCAGACCGTTCACGCAGATACTGGCGAATCCAGTGATGACCCCGTCAACTTCAACCGTGTGTCCCGTACCGCCGCTGCCGCTGCCGTCTCCGCCTGGCTTTCTGTAAGGGGACAGGCCGGTCCCGCCCTGTCCAGTCCCATCAGTTCCTTCGGGTCGGAAGCCGGTACCGCCGGCACCATTGCCATCGTGCATGATGGGCGAGCCACCTGACTCGCAAGGATTGGCGGCATGAAGCGCCGGGGCCAGCGTGAAGGCCAACAACCCCAGCAGGGCCTGGTGCCAGAACTTCATGGTTTGGTGCCCAATTCTTCCTGTTCGTCAGCCTGGAAATAATACTGGCCGTAGGTCACCCGGTAGTGAGCCTGGGCATTCTGGTGATCGCGTTCCTGCAGTTCCATTGCTTTCTGGCTGAAGGCCTGCATCACTTGGCTGGAAAGTTGGCGGGCATAGGCGGACAGAATCAGGGTCGAATCCTTGCTCAAGCGATCGTAATAGACACTTCGTTCCAGCAGCGGAGGTTCATTGAGGCGGGTCAGATTGTGCGTGCATGCGCCAATGTGATCGTGCACGTTTTTACCGAGGTAGAACAGTTTCTCGTCCAGCCCGTGGCTCGGGATGAACGCATCCGTAAGCAGCATGACACGGCCGAGTTCGTCGATCTGGGCGACACCCAGCCGGAGCCATTCGTCCAATACCGCGCGCGGCCGAATGTCCTTCGTCACTGAGCGCACCAACGATTCAAAACTCATGGCCCCCCCGGTACTGGCGAGCCGATGCAGAGGCAGGGGGCGGCCTTTGTTGTCCAGGTATTCTGGATAGGCTGTCCAACGGGCTACGATTTGTGCGCCAATGGATACGGACAGCGGGGGTTCGTCGTGGCCGCTGACGATCTCATTACGCAGCCGTTTGACATCCATTCGGTGAATGCCTGTGAGCAGGCTGACCCGGCTATCGGTCTGATCCTTGCCATCAACGGGCATTGCGGTCGCCACTTCTACATAGGTCAGCTTGAGCAGGTTGGCGAGTGCAGGGTACTGCACGCTATAGTTCAGCAGCAGCTTGACCAGTGGGCGCAACAAACGCTTTACTGCCGCCGTCACTGAGCGAGGCGGGGTAACGATGGCTTGGGCAACACCCTGGTCCGACATGGCTACCTGACATCAAAGTGGTTACTATGAGTGTAATAATTTACCACGCAAATGCATGTCATGGGGCGGCGGCACCAATTTTTCAGGGCGGCTATTCTGTTCCATGTTTGGTTTCAAACTGGATGCCGACTGTCTTCAGCAGATCGATGGGCAGTACGCCGCCAGCAGAAATGATGACGATGTCATTTGGCAGGGCAATCTCTCCGGATGCTGCCTCCAGCAGCACCTCCCCGGGTTCGATCCGTACCACATTCGATTTGAGCAAGACAGTGATGCGGCCGGTTTTCTGGGCTTCATCCAGGCGCTGGCGATTTTTCGGCTTGACCCGGCCGAAGGCGTCGCCCCGATAGGATAGTGCCACAGTGGTATCCGGTTCTGCGGCGATGGCAAGTGCCGCTTCCAATGCGCTGTCGCCGCCACCGATGACCAGTACCTTCTGGCCCCGGTATTGCTCGGGATCGATCAATCGGTAAACCACTTTGGGCAATTCTTCGCCGGGGACGTCCAGCTTGCGGGGCGTGCCGCGCCGTCCGATGGCCAACAGTACCGCGCGGGCTGAATATTCTCCTCCTGAGGTTTTGACCTTGAAGCCCCGGCCGCTCGATTCAATGCTTTCCATGCGTTCCCGGAAGCTGATTTTCAGGTCTGTCTTGCCTACGATGCCATTCCAGAATTCGAGCAAGGCTTCCTTGCTGATTTCCGACATCCTGACCTTGCCGACGATCGGCAACTGGACTGGGGCAGTCATGATGACCTTGTTGCGCGGATAGTGATAAACCGTGCCGCCCAACGAATCCTCCTGTTCCACGATCCGGTAGCGCAGCTTGTGCTGGATTGCGCCCAGCCCGGCCGCGATTCCCGCCGGACCTGCGCCCACGATGAGTACATCCAGTTCGGCGTCCCGCTCCCCCTTGATCTTGTCCTTGATGGCGTTCATCGCTTGACGCCCCTGTTCGGCGGCCTTCCGCACGAGACCCATTCCCCCCAATTCGCCGGCAATGAACAACCCGGGGATGTTGGTTTCGAAATTGGGTTTGACGAGCGGGATGTCGATCCCGCGTTTTTCCGTCCCAAACACCAGCTTAATGGCCTCGAAGGGGCAGGAGGCCATGCAGGCGCCATGGCCGATGCAAACCGACGGATTGACCAGATGGGCCTTGCCCTCCACGAGCCCGAGCGCGCCTTCGGGACAGGCCTTGACGCATGAGCCGGATCCAATGCACCGGAGCGGATCGAACACAGGGTGCAGCGAAACAGGCTCTCCCAGGCCGGCCGCCCTGGATTCCTGTAGCGCCAGCGCATGCTGTTCATTGCGCAACTGGCGCCGGCGGAAATAGAGAAAAAGAACGACTGCCAAAGGCGCAAGGTAAATAAGGATTGTTGTTAAGTCCATGAATGTAAATGTTTTTAATGGTTTATGCGGCGCCCGGTGTGGGGTCACCGCACAGGCTGCGGGCTGTCCAATGACTTTACGGGACAATTCCCCGGTTGGGCCAGGGAATTTAAAACAAAAATATCACGTGTAAAATATTTACACTTTTTTCCGTAAACTTTGTTAGGATCGCAGCCGTAAACAGGGGCATCAGGGAAACCAAGAAAGCCAAGGCAATCACGTGCAACAGACTTTGAGCATGCAATCACCCACCAGGCTAAACGCGCCACGGGACAAGGCGACCAAGCCGCGTAAGCGCGAAATCGGCGCGACCGCGATGCTGCTGGGCGTGTCTGTGCTCGTTGCGTGCGCCTGGGCGATCGGGCGCTGGGGTGGGTTCACCGCTGGCTCGCGTGTTGGTTATAACCTCGGTTTGGCCGGCGGCATCATGATGCTGTTGTTGTTTCTGTACCCGCTGCGCAAGCATTTCCGCTTCATGCATGGCTTTGGGCCGGCCAAATACTGGTTTGCCTTGCACATGATGCTGGGGATCCTGGGGCCCTTGTTCATCCTCGCGCATTCGCGCTTTCACGTGGGTTCGATCAACGCCGGAATTGCGCTGGCCAGCATGTCGCTGGTCGCAGGGAGCGGCATCATCGGCCGCTTCATCTATACGCGTATCCACCATGGACTCTATGGGCGCCGCGCCAGCTTGCAGGAGTTACGCGAACTGGCCGGGCTGAACTCGAAGGAGGTCCAGTCCAAGCTTGCCTTTGCGCCCAGAGTGGAAGGTGCGCTGGCCGATTTTGAGGCTGAGCTCGCAACGCCCCAGCGGAATCGTTTGAGATCCGTGTGGACATTTACCACGCTTTGGTTGCGTGGCCACATCGTTTATATGCGTTGCGTGCGTGAATTGAACCGGCTTTATCGGGACCACGCCCGCTCGCAGGGCTGGGATCACGCTAAAACCCAGCGCCGCCTCGCGGCAGCCAAGCGTCTGGTTCGCACATATTTGCAAGGCGTCCAGCGCGTCGCCCAGTTCAATACCTACGAGCGCTTGTTCTCGCTTTGGCATGTCCTGCATGTGCCGCTCGTATACATGCTGGTGTTCAGCGCGATAGCACACGTTGTCGCCGTGCATATGTACTGATGAAGCTGGCGGGCGAGGAAAAAGAATCAAGAACGGTTGCGTGGTTTCCATAAGAACGCTTTTTGTTGTGTTGCTCCTGCTGCTGTCAGGGGTGACGGCGGGGCTGGGACTTCGCCAGGCTGAGGCGGGTGCGCTGGAAAACGTGCTGATGCCGGGCAAGCTCATCCGGGGGCACGCCAAGGCGGAAGAGAAGTGTACGAACTGTCATGTCCGATTTGACCGGGAAGGACAAAACAGACTGTGCCGGGACTGCCACAAGGACGTGGGTCAGGATATGGCGCAGAAACAGGGGTACCACGGGCGGATCAAGGAACAGGCCTGTCGCACCTGCCATACGGAACACAAGGGACGCGAGGCACGGATTGTCGTGCTGGACGAGAAAAGTTTTGACCACACGCTGACGGATTACCCGCTCAAGGGAAAGCACACGGAAACGGAATGCAGCAAATGTCATCAGCCAGGGAAGAAATTTCGCAGTGCGCAGAGCGTGTGTGTCGCGTGCCACAAGAAGGACGACACGCACAAGGGAAGGCTGGGTTCGAAGTGTGCGGATTGCCATACCGAGTCCGACTGGAAGGAAGCGCGGTTCGACCATGACACCACGGATTTCAAACTTGAAGGCAAGCATGCCAATGCGAAATGCAGGGATTGTCATCGCGACAATGTCTTCAAGGACACGCCGATGGCCTGCGTGTCGTGTCACCGAAAAGACGACAAGCACAAGGGCCGTTTTGGCGAAAAATGCCAGGCCTGTCATAACGCCAAGGCCTGGGATGCCGTGGGCTTCGACCATGATGAATCCACGAAATTTCCCTTGCGCGGCAAGCATCGGCAGGCCCGGTGCGACACCTGCCATACCGGGAACCTGTACCGGGACAAGTTGCAAACGACCTGTGTCGCGTGTCACAAAAAGGATGACAAGCACAAAGGCACACTGGGCGAGAAATGTGGCGACTGTCACGTCGAGCGCGCATGGAACGAGACACGCTTCGATCACGCTCAATCCCGCTTCCCGCTACGCGGCAAGCATGCGGACATTGAGTGCAAAGCCTGTCACAAAAGCGCGCTATTCAAGGATGCACCCATGAACTGCATCGCCTGCCACAAGAAGGATGACAAGCATAAAGGCGGATTGGGCGACGCGTGCGACTCCTGTCATGGCGAGCGCGACTGGAAGGAAAACCGCTTCGATCACGGCAAAACGCGATTTGCGTTGTCAGGCCGTCACCGTTCCGTGAAGTGCGACGACTGTCACCAGGGACAGAAGTACAGGAACACAGCCATGGCCTGTAATGCCTGCCACAAGCAAGACGATGTGCACAAAGGACAGCAAGGCGAGAAATGCGAGCAATGCCATAGCGTACAAGGCTGGAAGCAGACCACGTTCAACCACGGCCTCACCCGTTTTCCTCTGCTGGGCAGGCACCTGGTTGTGGAATGCAAAAAATGCCATGCGACGCCTCAATTCAAGGATGCCAGGACGGAATGCGTGGCGTGCCACGACAAGGATGACATCCACAAGCGGCGTCTCGGCGATCAGTGTGACAGCTGCCATAACAGCCGCGATTGGCGGTTATGGGACTTCAACCACACCACCCGGACTCGCTTCAGGCTCGATGGTGGGCATCGGGGCCTGGATTGCTATAGCTGTCACAGACAACCCGTTTCAGGCAAGGCCTCCCTGCCGATGGGATGTGTGAGCTGTCACGACAAGGATGACGTGCATGACGGCAGCTTCGGCAGGCAGTGCGAGAAATGTCACGGAACGGATTCTTTCAAGCGGGTCCGCCTGCGCCAGGGCCAAAATTCCCCGCCCACGAAAATCGCGGTTTCAGAAGTGGCCTGTCAGACCGTCGTTCGGGGAGGATGCCAGTGCGGCGCCAGACAAGCCGCACGTGCTTTGCAAACCATGTTTGCTTCGGGAGACGACGCACGATGAGAGGTGTCTATTCTGTTGTCAGATCACGCATTCTTCCAGGATTGTGGCAGCTATGGGCCGTTCTGCTCCTCTGCGTAGCAAGCATGGTTACCCAGCCGACCCTCGCTGCGGGGCCAGGTGCTGCCGGTTTCGATCATGCGAAGACAGGCTTTCAACTGAGTGGGGCTCATCGGAACGTGCGGTGCGAATCGTGCCACGTCCAGGGCGTTTTCAAGGGAACACCTACCCAGTGTTCGAGTTGCCATGCCAGCGGCAGCCAGCGCATCACGGCCGCTGCCATGCCGGCCACACATATTCCGACCAAGCAGGCATGCGAAACTTGCCACAACACCTTGTCATTCACTGGCGCGCACTTCAACCATATGGGCGTCGCGCCCGGTACTTGCGCCACCTGTCACAACGGCAGCATGGCCAAGGGCAAGCCGAGCACGCATATTGTGACGACGGCTGCTTGCGACACGTGCCACAAAACCAGCGCGTGGACTCCTGCCAGTTTCAATCATGGCGCTGTCACCCCAGGTAGCTGCGCCAGTTGCCACAATGGCAAGACCGCGACCGGCAAGCCGAGTACGCATATCCCGACCACGGCGTCCTGCGACACCTGCCACAAGACCGTTGCCTGGAAACCTGCCGCCTTCAGCCACAGCGGGGTTGCTCCGGGAACGTGTGCGACCTGCCACAACGGCAGCACGGCAACTGGGAAACCGGCTACGCACATTCCTACCACGCAGACGTGCGACAGCTGCCATAAAGCCAGCGCCTGGACACCGGCCAACTTCAATCACAATGGCGTTACCTCGGGTGGTTGTGCAACGTGCCACAACGGCAAAACTGCGACCGGCAAGCCGAGTACACATATCCCGACCACGGCGTCTTGCGACACTTGCCACAAGACCGTGGCCTGGAAGCCCGCTTCTTTCAGCCACAGTGGGGTTGCTCCGGGAACCTGTGTGACCTGCCACAACGGCAGTATCGCCAAAGGGAAGCCGAGCACGCATATCCCGACCGCGGCTGCCTGTGATAGCTGCCACAAAACGGCTGCCTGGGTGCCTGCCAATTTCAACCATAGCGGCGTTACCCCTGGCGCGTGTGTGACTTGCCACAACGGCACCACGGCAACTGGCAAACCGGCTACCCATATCCCCACCACTCAGGCGTGCGACACCTGCCACAAGACTGCCAGCTGGAAACCCGCGACGATGAACCACACGGGCATTGCGCCCGGAACCTGTGCCACCTGCCATAACGGAACAACTGCAGCAGGCAAGTCCGCGAACCACATTCCGACCACGGCGTCCTGTGACACCTGCCATAAGACCTCATCGTGGAATACGGCGACGATGAACCACACCGGCATCGCCCCCGGGACGTGCTCGACCTGCCACAACGGCACGACCGCCACGGGCAAGTCGACCACGCACATTCCTACGAACCAGTCGTGCGACACCTGTCACAAGACCAGCGCCTGGACACCTGCGACTTTCAGTCATACCGGCGTCGCGCCCGGCACGTGCTCGACTTGCCACAACGGCACGACCGCCACGGGCAAACCCACGACCCACCTTCCGACCACAGCCTCATGTGACAGCTGCCATAAAACATCTGCCTGGACGCCCGCGACCTTCAGCCATACGGGCGTCGCGCCTGGCACGTGCGCAACTTGCCACAATGGCACGACTGCAACCGGCAAGTCGACCACGCACATTCCTACGACCCAATCGTGCGACACCTGTCACAAGACCAGCGCCTGGACACCTGCGACTTTCAGTCATACCGGCGTCGCGCCCGGCACGTGCTCGACCTGCCACAACGGCACGACTGCCATGGGCAAGCCCACGACCCACCTTCCGACCACGGCGTCCTGTGACACCTGCCACAAGACATCCGCCTGGACACCCGCGACCTTCAGCCATACGGGCATTGCGCCCGGAACCTGTGCCACCTGCCACAACGGCACGACTGCGACCGGCAAGCCGTCCACGCACATTCCTACGACCCAGTCGTGCGACACCTGTCACAAGACCAGCGCCTGGACACCTGCGACCTTCAGCCATACGGGCATTGCGCCCGGAACCTGTGCCACCTGCCACAACGGCACGACAGCGACCGGCAAGTCGACCACGCATATTCCCACGACCCAATCGTGCGACATCTGTCACAAGACCAGCGCCTGGACACCTGCGACTTTCAGTCATACCGGCGTCGTGCCCGGCACGTGCTCGACTTGCCACAATGGTACGACCGCCACGGGCAAGCCCACGACCCACCTTCCGACCACAGCCTCATGCGACAGCTGCCATAAAACATCTGCCTGGACACCCGCGACCTTCAGCCATACGGGCATTGCGCCCGGAACCTGTGCCACCTGCCATAACGGAACAATTGCAGCAGGCAAGTCCACGACCCATCTTCCGACCACGGCGTCCTGTGACACCTGTCACAAGACATCCGCTTGGACCCCGGCAACCTTCAGCCACACTGGCGTCGCGCCTGGAACGTGCTCGACCTGCCACAACGGCACGACCGCCACGGGCAAGCCGACCACACATATTCCCACGACCCAGTCGTGCGACACCTGTCACAAGACCAGTGCCTGGACCCCTGCGACTTTCAGTCATACCGGCGTCGCGCCCGGCACGTGCTCGACTTGCCACAATGGCACGACTGCGACCGGCAAGCCGCCCACGCACATTCCTACGACCCAGTCGTGCGACACCTGTCACAAGACATCCGCCTGGACCCCGGCAACCTTCAGCCACACTGGCGTCGCGCCTGGCACGTGCTCGACCTGCCACAACGGCACGACCGCCACGGGCAAGCCGACCACGCACATTCCCACGACTCAGTCCTGCGACACCTGCCATCGGACCAGCGCCTGGACACCTGCGACTTTCAGTCACATGGGTATTGCACCTGGCACGTGCGCAACTTGCCACAATGGCACGACTGCGACCGGCAAGCCGCCCACGCATATTCCCACGACTCAGTCGTGCGACACCTGTCACAAGACCAGCGCCTGGACACCTGCGACTTTCAGTCATACCGGCATTGCTCCCGGCACATGCTCGACTTGCCACAACGGCACGACTGCCACGGGCAAACCCACGACCCACATTCCGACCACGGCGTCCTGCGATACCTGCCACCGGACGACAGCCCCGTTTACCACTGCGACCATGAATCACAGTGCGGTTATCAGCGCTACCTGCGAGTCATGCCACAACGGGACGTACACGTCTTCCGGGGCACAGGCCAAACCGATCAATCACATTCCGACGGCCTTGGTCGGCGGAAAGGACTGCAAGGCCTGTCATACCAGTACTGCCAGCTGGTCGACCATGAAGATGGACCACAACAATATTCTGACCGGTTGCAAGACCTGTCATGCGAGCGGCACCAGCTACCTGGGCAGCATGGAGAAGAAGAGCGTGACCCATCAGTCGAAAACGGCCACCGATTGTTCTCAATCTGGCTGCCACCGACCCTTGGGCAACAAGGGCGTGGCTTACGTCAAATGGGATTGAGCCGCAGCAGTTTATTCGCTCGAATTTCCCGGGTGAGCCACCGATCGGCTCACCCGGGGTGCTTTCAGGAATCATGACGGGACAGGCAATGTTTTTTACTACTCGGAACAAGCTGGTTGCAGCGTTGATCGGTTGCAGCATTCTGGCGATCAGTCCGCAGATGGCGGGTGCACAGATTCTGGAGGAGATCCAGGTTCAACCCGATAACTTCGAAAATGTCATCCGGCTGCAGTTCAATGCCCGGATCCAGTTTCTACGGGCGGTCAAAGTCGGCAAGACCAATACCATCGTGGTGTATTTCAGGATTCTTCAAGGTGAGGAGTCGACGGAAATCAAATCGGTCGAGACGCTCAAGTCAAAATCATTTGATCAGCTTCCAGACGTGACGGCGACGCTCTCGCCTCAGACCTCTTCAGTCAAGAGGCTGACCTTGCAGATTGGGAAGGACAAGCAGGTCGCGGATGGACGGGTGCTCGCCGGCGCGGATGGCCGTAGTGTGGACATCATTTTTGGCGACACGGCGAGGAAGTATCAACTGGTCCCGGACAGTAAACGCTACGCCCTGACATTGCTCAGTTCGACATCCCGGGATGAAGTGAGTGGCAAAGTCATCCCTCGCGAGTTGCAGGACTATGACGTTTTCACGTCACAGCAGACGCGTGAAGGACAGACGTTCTATGAACTGAACCTGGGTTATTTCGCCACCGCCGAGCAAGCTGAACAGGTCCGTGCTGGTCTGCTGTCCCAATTTCCACAGGCCGAAATAAGCGATCTGCGCAAGCGCAGGAAAGCCATGCTCAAGGCTGCTTCCGCGAGTGCGAAATCCGAAGTGACGTTGGGACCAGGGCAGGCCCCGGTGGCGCTTCCTGACGTGGAAAACCAGGCGGCCATGCTGATGCCGAAGGCGCAGGAAGCCTTGAATGCCGCGAATTACGAACTGGCCATCGATCTCTTTAACCAGATTCTGCTGTTGCCGCCCAACCACTATTCTCAGGACGCGCAGGAATTGATTGGCGTGGCCCGGGAGCGCAACGGAGAGTTGGCCAAGGCGAGAGCGGAGTATGCGCTGTATCTGAAATTGTTTCCGGAAGGAGCGGGTGCCGAACGCGTGCGTCAGCATTTGGCGGGACTCAAAGCGGAGAGCACGTCTACGGGGGCGGTTCGGGCAAAAGCCAGAAGACGCGATGAGCCTGTCATCAAGACCGTGTCCGGCAGTCTTTCGCAATACTATTTCGGCGGCAGCACCCAGACGCAGACCGCTTTCAACACGCCTACCACAGCCGGGACCTCGACGCTTTCGGCCATTAACCAGTCTTCGCTGCGAACCCATCTCGATTTGCAAGGCCGCTACCGGAATTCCGATGCGGATCAGAAACTGGTTTTCCGGGATGACAACATCGTCAGTTTCATCAAGTCGCGCCCGAGCCTGAATCATGTCCTGTCGGCCTACTACAGCTACAAGGGCCTGGGGAACGGATTCAATGCCTCACTGGGTCGCCAGATCGGAACGTCCGGGGGCGTGCTCGGCCGGTTCGATGGCGCGCAGCTGGGCTACTATTTCGCGCCCAAATGGCGAGCCAACGTGGTTGCCGGTGTGCCGGTCGAATTCCCCGCTCTCGGCTCAGATCGGAAATTCTGGGGGATCAGCCTCGATGGCGATGAACTGACCGAACGCCTGCGTGGCAAGACCTACTATATCGAGCAGTCGGCAGACGGCATCCAGGATCGGCGCGCCGTCGGCCTGGAACTGGGGTTTTACGACATGCGCGGTTCCGTCAGCAGCCTGGTGGACTATGACGTGAGCTACAGTGCGCTTAACATCGGTACCCTCCAGGGCAACTGGCAGACAGAGAAGGGGGGCATGTTCAGTTTCCTGCTGGATTATCGCCGCTCGCCGTTGCTCACCACGTCGGTTGCCCTGTACAACGCTGCGGTGACGTCTATGTCGCCTATTCCGACCAGCATCAAACAATTGCTCGCGACCAATACGGAAGATCAGGTTCGTACATGGGCGGACAATAGTAGTGCGGTCTCCAAACTCTTCCAGGCGGGGTACATCACGCCGCTGAATAAAACCTGGCAGGCAGGGGGAGATTTCAATCTGACCAATACCGGCGCCTTGCCCGGATCGACCTTGAGCGATGGAACTGTCCTGCCGCCGACGCCGGCCACCGGAAACATTTATGCCTATTCCCTGCGAGCCATTGGCTCCGGGCTTTTGATGGCAAACGACGTCAATGTGTTCACCTTGTCCCTGAACAAAGGCAATACCTTTAACGGCCAGCTCCTGGCATACAACAACGTCACCCGGTTGGAACGCTGGACGCTTGAGCCTTCGTTGAAGTATTACCAGCAGAAAAGCGATCCCGATACCCATCTGGCCCGTTGGACGCCTGAGATTCACCTGACCTATCTGTGGAAGGGCAACCTGTCCCTGGAAGCGGATTACATCTATGAGCATTCGACGACAACCAGCCCTGGCAACAATGAAATCAGCCAGCAGCATTTCTTCTATGTAGGTTACCGTTGGGACATCTGACCGGCGGACGCAGCAAAGGCCACTTATGCTGGAAATAATCGGACTGGGTTGTGTGCGCGGTGAGCGTCGCCTGTTTGGCAACGTGTCGTTCACCCTCGAACCGGGCGGACTGATCTGGATCCAGGGCGGCAACGGCAGCGGCAAGACCACGTTGTTGCGCACCCTGTGTGGGTTGACCCAGGCCATGGCCGGCGAAGTACGCTGGCGTGGCGAACCTATCCGGGCGTGGGGCGAGGACTACCGTCGGGAACTGACCTACATCGGTCATGCCAATGGCCTGAAGGAAGAACTCAGCGCGCGGGAAAATCTCCTTGTCGCCGCGCGCCTTGCCAGCCAGCCAGCCAGTCGTGTCGAGGTTGATGGGGCGCTGCAAGACATGGGACTGGCAGGACGCGAACATCTGCCGGTCAAATTCCTGTCCCAGGGCCAGCGCCGCCGTGCTGCCCTGGCCCGGTTGAAGCTTGCTCAGCCGCGTCCGCTCTGGCTGTTGGACGAACCCTTCAACGCACTGGATGCCCACGCGGTCGCGGGGGTGCGGAAAATCATGGAAGGCCACCTGGCAAGGGGCGGCATGATCGCCTTGACGTCGCATCAGGATGTCGGCGTCCAGGCAACCGACACCCAGACGTTGCGGCTCGATGCCTGAGGGGACACGGACATGATGCGAACCCTGGGCCATATTGTTACCCGTGACGTACTGCTTGCCATGCGCCGACGGGCCGACGTGGCGACCACGCTGTTTTTCTTCGTCATCGTTGCCAGCCTGTTCCCGCTCGGTGTCGGTCCAGAGCCCAAGCTGCTGCGCGCCATGGCGCCCGGCATTCTATGGGTGGCGGCCTTGCTGGCTTCCATGTTGTCCTTGGGTCGGCTGTTCGATGCGGATTATGCGGATGGCAGCCTCGAACAGCTGATGCTGGCCCCCGAGCCGCTGGCCATGGTGGTGATCGGCAAGGTCATGGCGCATTGGCTGATTTCGGGCTTGCCGCTGGTTTTGATTGCACCGGTGATCGCGTTGCAATTCGACCTGCCGACCGGTTCGCTCGGTACGTTATTTCTGGCCTTGCTGCTGGGTACGCCGCTGTTGAGCCTGATCGGCGCCATCGGCGCGGCCCTGACGGTGGGCGTGCGCGGTGGCGGGGTACTGGTGTCGTTGCTGGTACTGCCGCTGTATGTGCCGGTGCTGGTCTTTGGTGCCGGGGCCGTGGACGCCAGTACCACCGGTATGGATGCCAGTGGCCACTTGTCCATCCTCGGCGCACTGCTGCTGCTGGGCATGGTACTGGCGCCCTGGGCTACCGCGGCTGCTTTGCGAATCTCGCTGGAATGATCGAGGTGCGTCTCCCTATGACCTGCATGGAACGATTTCCGGAATGAAACTGAACTGGTTCAAATACGCCTCGCCTGCCACGTTCTATCCGCTGGCAGGGAAGCTGATTCCCTGGTTTGCGCTGAGCGCGGCCGGGTTCACCTTCGCAGGCCTGTATCTCAGCTTTTTTGTGGCGCCCACCGACTTCCAGCAGGGCGAGTCGTACCGCATCATTTTCATCCATGTGCCTGCCGCCTGGATGTCGATGTTCATCTACATCGTGATGGCGGGATGGGCTGCAGCGGGGTTGATCTTCAACACGCGCCTGTCGTCGATGATGGCGAGTGCGTTGGCCCCCACCGGCGCCCTGTTCACGTTCATCGCCCTGTGGACCGGTGCGTTCTGGGGCAAGCCCACCTGGGGTGCCTGGTGGGTGTGGGATGCGCGACTGACGTCCGAACTGATCCTGCTGTTCCTGTATCTGGGTTTCCTGGCCTTGCACGCCGCGATCGACGACACGCGCCGTGCCGATCGCGCCAGTGCATTGCTGGCGCTGGTCGGCGTGGTCAACGTGCCCATCATCTATTTCTCGGTCAAGTGGTGGAACACCCTGCACCAGGGCGCATCGGTCAGCATGACCATGGCCCCTAAGATGGCGGCCACCATGCTGTTGGGCATGCTGATCATGGCGCTGGCCTGCTGGATGTACAGCATTGCCGCGGCGTTGGCTCGGGTGCGCTGCATCATCCTCGAACGCGAGCAGCAGGCCGAGTGGCTCGCAAAATTGACCAAGGAGCCAGCATGAACTGGAAGAGTCTGGACGACTTCATCGCCATGGGGGGGTATGGCTTTTATGTCTGGGGCGCGTACCTCGTCACGGCCGCCCTCATCACGGCCGAAATTCTTATGCTTCGCATGCGTCGGCGTGCCGTCGAAAAGGCCCGTCGAATGCAGGCCTTGCTATCCGAACAGGTGACATATGAAACCACGCCATAAACGCATGGCCCTGATTGCCGTCGGGCTGACCGCGGTGGGCATTGCAGCCACCCTGGTGCTGAATGCCTTGCGCAGCAACATGGCGTTCTTCTTCACGCCGACCCAGATCGCCGCGCACGAAGCGCCTACCGGCCGTGGCCTGCGGGTTGGCGGATTGGTGGAAACCGGCAGCGTCCGGCGGGACGGAGTGACGGTTCACTTCATCGTGACCGATACCGCGCATTCGATCCCCGTGACCTATACCGGCATCCTTCCTGATCTGTTCAAGGAAGGAAAAGGGGTGGTGGCCCAGGGAGAAATGTCTGCCAATGGGGTATTCCAGGCCAGTGAAGTGCTGGCCAAACACGACGAAAACTATATGCCTCCCGAGGCGGCCGAAGCCCTCAAGCGCGCCCAGGCTTCGGGCGAAAGCACCGGCAAGACGCTGGTCATGGATACGGAAAGACAAGCCAAATGATTCCTGAAATCGGCCACTTCGCCCTCATTGTCGCCTTCCTTATTTCCCTTGCGCTGGCCGTTTTTCCCATCGTCGGCGCGCAGCGCGGCATCGCGTCCTGGATGGCCATGGCCCGACCGGCCGCGCAGGGGCTGTTCGTGTTCATCATGCTGGCCATGGTTTGTCTGGCCTACTCCTTCGCCGTCAACGATTTTTCCGTGTTGTATGTCGCCAGCAACTCCAACTCCATGCTGCCGCTGCACTACCGGCTGGCCGCGGTATGGGGCGGCCATGAAGGCTCGGTGCTGCTGTGGGTATTCATGCTGACCTTCTGGATGGTCGCGGTCTCGCTGTTCAGCCGCCATCTGCCGCGCGAAATGGTGGCGCGCATCCTGGGCGTGATGGGTTTCATCTGTGTCGGGTTTCTGCTGTTCATCCTGCTGACGTCCAATCCCTTCGAGCGCCTGCTACCCGCCGCCCTGGACGGCCGCGATCTCAATCCACTGCTGCAGGACCCAGGCATGATCTTCCATCCACCCATGCTCTACATGGGCTACGTCGGCTTCTCCGTGGCCTTCGCCTTTGCCATCGCCGCACTCCTGGGCGGCAACCTGGATGCAGCCTGGGCGCGCTGGTCGCGGCCATGGACCCTGGTGGCCTGGGTATTCCTCACCGTGGGCATCGCGCTCGGCAGCGCCTGGGCGTATTACGAGCTCGGCTGGGGCGGCTGGTGGTTCTGGGACCCGGTGGAAAACGCGTCCTTCATGCCCTGGCTGGTCGGTACGGCGCTGATTCACTCGCTGGCCGTCACTGAAAAACGCGGCAGCTTCAAGAACTGGACCGTGCTGCTCGCCATCTTCGCCTTTTCCCTGTCGTTGCTGGGCACCTTTCTCGTGCGTTCCGGCGTGCTGACTTCGGTCCATGCGTTCGCCACCGACCCCCGGCGCGGCATTTTCATTCTGATTTTCCTGGCGGTCGTGACGGGCGGTTCGCTCCTGCTGTTCGCCTGGCGCGCGGCCAAGGTCGGTCTCGGCGGACGGTTCGATCTGGTGTCGCGTGAATCCATGCTGCTTGCCAACAATGTCATTCTGGTCGTGGCGGCCGGCTCGGTATTGCTGGGAACGCTGTATCCGCTGGTTCTCGATGCGCTGCGGCTGGGCAAGATATCGGTCGGTCCGCCGTACTTCGACACCGTGTTTGCGCCGCTCATGGCTCCAGCTATTTTCCTGATGGGGGTCGGTCCGTTCGCCCGCTGGAAATCCGCCAGCCTGCCTGACCTGGCCGTGCGCCTGCGCTGGGCCTTCGGGATCAGTCTCGTCAGTGCCTTGCTGCTGCCTGTCGTGCTGGGGCACTGGTCCCCCATGATCAGCTTTGGCCTGCTGCTCGCCCTGTGGGTGTTCGCAACCACTACGCTCAATCTGTGGAATCGGGTCAGGCCGACCATGGGTGCCTCGGTGCCGCAGCGGTTGGGCAACCAGTCGAGAAGCTATTACGGCATGCTGCTGGCGCACCTCGGCGTCGGCGTGTTCATCGTCGGCGTGACCCTGGTCAAGGGCTACCAGGTCGAGAAGGACGTGCGCATGGAGGTTGGCGACACGGCCACCATCGGCGCCTACCAGTTCGTCTTCAAGGGCGTGACCGAAACGCCCGGCCCCAACTACATGGCATCGCGAGGCGCCATCGACATCCTGAAAAATGGCCGATTGGAGCGCACCCTGGCACCGGAAAAACGCATGTATTTCGCGACGCAGATGCCGATGACCGAGGCAGCCATCGATCCCGGTCTAATCCGTGACCTGTATGTCTCGCTGGGTGAGCCAGTCGGTAAGGGTGCCTGGGTCGTACGCGTGTATTACAAGCCTTTCGTGGACTGGATCTGGGGCGGCTGTCTGGTCATGGCGCTGGGCGGCGCGATGGCCTTGTCCGACCGACGTTACCGCATGGCACGCCGCCGGGAACCCGCTGCATTGGCTGGCCGCCTGGCGGAGGCGGCATGAAGGCGCGCTACCTGATTCCTCTGGCGATTTTCATTGCCATGCTGGTGTTCTTGGGCGTGGGCCTCAAGCTCGATCCGCGCGAGGTGCCGTCTCCGCTCATCGACAAACCGGCGCCCGCATTCCGCTTGCAAACGCTCGATACACCCCCGCGTGTGTTGTCTTCCGCGGAGATGCGTGGCCAGGTCTGGCTGCTCAATGTGTGGGCTTCGTGGTGCAGCGGTTGCCGCGAGGAGCATCCGGTTCTGGTCGAACTTTCCAAAACCCGTGCCGTACCGATCTATGGGCTGGATTACAAGGATCAGCCGGACGATGCGCGCCGCCTGCTGAACGGCTTGGGCAATCCCTATGTTGCCAGCGTATCCGACCTGGATGGCCGGACGGGTATCGAATTCGGCGTCTACGGCGTGCCCGAAACCTTTGTCATCGACAAGGCCGGCATCATTCGCCACAAGCAGACCGGTCCTATTACGCCTGAAATCTGGCGCGACACGATTCTACCGCTGGTGAAAAAACTCAATGCTGCATAAATTCGTTCTTCCGCTTTTGTTGGCGGCGTCGCTTTCCCCGGCGTTTGCCAAGGAGGCTGCTCCTGCTGCGGCTGATCCCGTGGCCGAGGCAAGGCTGATGCAACTCGCCAGCGAGTTGCGCTGCCTGGTGTGCCAGAACCAGACGATTGCCGATTCCAATGCCGATCTGGCGGTGGATTTGCGTAACGAAATCCGCGAAAAAATCGAGTCCGGCATGAGCGATGCCGAGATCAAGGACTTCATGGTCGCCCGTTACGGCGATTTCGTGTTGTATCGACCGCCGCTCAAGAACACCACCTTATTCCTCTGGGTCGGCCCTTTCCTGTTGCTGGCCGTGGGTGGCGGAATCCTGTATGTCGCCCTGAAACAACGCCGACAGCGCGTCGCTGAACCCGAGCTGAGCCACGACGAACAGGCGCTGGCCGAATCCCTGCTGCAAACCGACCAAACCAAGGAAACAACATGACCGGATTTTTCATCGTGATCGGCGTACTCATTGCCCTGGGGCTTGCCTTCGTGCTGCCTGCGCTGGTCAGGCAACGCGGCAAGGATGACAGGAATATGCGTGCGCAGGCGAACGTATTGATTTACCGCGACCAGATCAAGGAACTGGATGCCGACCTGGCAAATGGCACGCTGAGTGCCGAACAGCATGCCGCAGGCCGGCGTGAACTGGAAAAACGTGCGCTGGAAGATACATTGGCCGCCGTCAGCGAAGCCACGCCTGCACAATCCCAACGCGCCGCCTGGGCGCCGATCGCCTTGGCGGTGCTGATCCCCGCTGTTGCGGTGGGGATGTACCTCAAGCTGGGTACGCCCCTGGCGATCGCGCCGTCAGATAGTACACTTCGGGTGGCGGCGGCACCGGCCAACGCCCAGGCTCAGGACGGCAGTCCGCACAGCACGTCCTTCGACGCCATCCGGGCCATGGCGGAGAAACTCGCAGCCCGCCTCAAGGACAACCCGGACGATGGTGCAGGCTGGGCCATGCTGGCGCGTTCCTACAACGTGCTGGGTCGCTTCGCCGAAGCCTCCGAAGCTTATTCCCAGGCGGAAAAACGGCTGCCGCCCGATGCTCAGCTGATGGCCGATCATGCCGATGCACTGGCCATGTCCCAGGGACAGAAACTCGACGGTGAGCCGCTGGCGATGCTGCAACGCGCCCTGAAAATCGATCCGGCCAACCTCAAGGCGTTGGCGCTGATGGGAACCGCTGCGTTCGACAGGAAAGACTACAAGGGCGCGATCGGCTACTGGGAAAAGGTGGTCCAAACGGCCCCGGCCGATTCCGAATTCACCCAGTCGCTGCAAGCCAGCCTGGACGAGGCCCGTGCGCTGGCTGAAGGGCGTACGCCGCCTGCCGCACTGCCGTCCATCATGCAGGCCCCGCAGGAGGCTGCGGCACCGGCTGCCGCCAATGGCGTACGGGTCAGCGGACAGGTCAAACTGGCCCCGGCGCTGGCGGCCAAGGTGTCGCCCGGGGATACCTTGTTTATCTTCGCCCGAGCAGAAAACGGTCCGCGCATGCCACTGGCCATCCTGAGCCAGAAGGCCGGCGAATTACCCAGCCGCTTCAGTCTGGATGACTCCAATTCCATGGCGCCGGGCATGAAGCTGTCGGCGTTTCCCTCGGTGATGGTCGTGGCCCGCATTTCGAAAAGCGGTAACGCCAGTGCGCAAAGCGGCGATCTGGAGGGCAGCGTGGGGCCGCTCAAGCCGGGCACGCAGGATATCCAGATCAATATCGACAAAGTGATTCCCTGAACGTCAGGGTAACGCACTATTTCAGCAGGATAATCGCCAGGCTCAGAACCGCCAGACCGATCGCGACAGCCAGCAGCCACGCGTTGCGCGCCTGCTGGACAGCGATGCGTTCGAGTCGGGTTTCGAGTGTGCCCTGATCGTCGCTGCGGGACAGGTAGGTATGGGCCAGCCGCGGCAGTTGCGGCAGCAGCACCGCCCACTTCGGCGCCTCGGCTTGCAGGTTCTTCATCAGCGCACGCCAGCCCATCTGCTCGTTCATCCAGCGTTCCAGGAAAGGTTTGGCGGTTTTCCACAGGTCGAGTTCGGGGTCGAGTTGCCGACCGAGCCCCTCGATGTTGAGCAGGGTTTTCTGCAGCAGCACCAATTGCGGCTGGATTTCCACGTTGAAGCGGCGCGAGGCCTGGAACAGCTGCAGCAGCACACGGCCGAAGGAAATGTCTTTCAGCGGGCGATCGAACACCGGCTCGCACACCGCGCGTACCGCGGCCTCGAGTTCGTCGATGCGGGTATCGGGCGGCACCCAGCCGGATTCCAGATGCGCCAGCGCCACGCCTTTGTAGTCGCGGCGGAAGAAAGCGAGGAAATTGCGCGCGAGATACTGCTTGTCGACCTCGGTGAGCGTACCCATGATGCCGAAATCCAGCGCGATGTATTGCTCGGAACCCGGGCGCACCAGGATATTGCCGGGATGCATGTCGGCGTGGAAGAAGCCGTCGCGGAACACCTGGGTGAAGAAGATTTCCACGCCGGTAGCGGCGAGTTTTGGGATATTCACGCCGGATTCGCGCAGGCGCCCGATCTGGCTCACCGGGATGCCGTCCATGCGGTCCATCACCATGACGTCGCGGCCGCAGTAATCCCAGTACACCTCGGGCACCTTCAGCAGCGGCGAGTCCTTGAAGTTGCGCCGCAGCTGCGAGCAGTTGGCGGCTTCGCGCATCAGGTCGAGTTCGTCTGCCAGATGTTTCTCGAATTCGCTGACGACTTCGCGCGGACGCAATCGCTTGCCGTCGGCGAACAGTTTCTCCACCAGGCCGGCGGCGGCATAGAGCAGCGAGACGTCGTGCGCGATCACGGGTGCGATGCCGGGGCGGAGTACCTTCACTGCGACGGGGGTACCGTCACCCTCTGAAGGGGGCGGGTGCAGGCGGGCGAAATGCACCTGCGCCACCGAGGCGGACGCGACCGGCGTGGCGTCGAATTCGGCGAATACGTCGGCCAGCGGTTTTTTATAGGTCGCTTCCAGGGTGGCAATGGCCTCGGCCGAAGGGAAAGGCGGCACCCGATCCTGTAGCTGGGCGAGTTCGTCGGCAATGTCGAGCGGCACCAGATCGCGTCGGGTGGAGAGCATCTGGCCGAATTTGACGAAGATCGGCCCCAGCGCCTCCAGCGCACGGCGCAGGCGTACGCCGCGCGGTTCGTTGAGCGGCCGCCAGAACAGGGTGACGCGCACCAGCCAACGCAGGGGGCGTACCCGCTCGTGGCCGAGAAAGAATTCTTCCAGCCCGTAGCGCAGGCCGATGCTGAGGATGCGGGCGAGGCGCAGCAGTTTCATGCGTCGCGCGTTTCCAGCCGCCGCAGGCGGGCATCCAGCCGTGCCGTGTCGTCGGCCAGCACGTCGACCGCCTGGTTGAAGCGCGCGACGTCGACGCCGCGCGCCATCAGCTCGACTTCCTCGACCAGGTATTCGCTTGCGTTGTGGCCCAGTGCCGAGAAAGCGCGGGCGATACCGGCGAGGGCGTCGCGGCTGATCGTGTTCAGCCTGTGTGCGGCAATGTCGCCGACCCATGGCGCCAGATCGGCCTCGACATCCCAATCCAGCTGCTTGAAGACGCGGTCGAGTGTGGCGAGCAAGGCCGGGTCGCCAGTGTAGTCGGCGTCGCGCAGCGCATCGCGGCCGAAAAACGGCAGGCGGGCGATGAGTGCGGGGGTGGGACGAATGACGGCGTCGGGGGCATCGACCACGGCTTCGGAAAAACAGCCGTCGTCGGCGATGCGGAAATCGAATTGCTTGAATGCCAGGTCGAAGCGCACGCTCGCACCGGCGTGCCTGATCAACGCCTCGGCCGTACCGGGCGACTGCCGCAACAGATGGTTGAGGCTGCGTTCGAAAAGGCTTTCAGCGATCAAACCTTGAAGCCTTTATGCAGTGCGACGACACCGGCGGTGAGATTGTGATAGCTGACCTTGGCGAAACCGGCGGTCTCCATCATCGCCTTGAGTTCTTCCTGGCCGGGATGCATGCGGATCGATTCGGCCAGGTACTGGTAGCTGGCGGCGTCCTTGGCGACCAGCTTGCCCATCAGCGGCAGCAGCTTAAAGGAATACAGGTCGTAGGCGGGTTCCAGTGGTTTCCATACCTTGGAAAATTCCAGCACCAGGAGGCGGCCGCCGGGTTTCAGCACTCGGTTCATCTCGGCCAGCGCCTGATCCTTGTGCGTCATGTTCCGCAAGCCGAAGGCGACCGATACGCAATCGAAATAGTCGTCTGGAAACGGCAGCCGCTCGCCATCGCACTGAATGGCCGGCGGCGTCCTGCCCTCGTTGAGCATGCGGTCGCGGCCTTCGCGCAGCATCGAGAAGTTGATATCGGTGAGCAGCACCTGGCCAGTGTCGCCGACTTCCTTCAGGAACAGCCGGGTCAGGTCGGCGGTGCCGCCGGCGACGTCGAGCACCTTCATGCCGGGCCGCAAGCCCGCCTGCGCCACGGCAAAGCGCTTCCACAGCCGGTGCAGGCCGGCCGACATGAGATCGTTCATGACGTCGTATTGGGCGGCGACGGAATGGAAGACCTCGGCCACTTTGGCGGCTTTTTCGGACTCGGCGACCTGCTGGTAGCCGAAATGGGTGGTTTTATCCATGGCAGACGGGGTCAAGGGGAAACCTCTGAATTCTACCAGCGCACGGGCTGGCGCGGATTTGGGCGGGCCTGTTCGATGTCATAAATCAGTCATACTGCTGTCATAGTATGGCTACCATTCAAACAAGGCTGGAATCACCATGGCTGCCAATATTTTGCTGGTCGAAGACGAACCCGGAATCCAGGAATTGCTGAAGTTCAACCTGGCGCAGGCCGGGCATCAGGTCACCGCCGCCGGTGACGCCGAGCATGCGCTGAAATTCCTCAAAAGCACGCTGCCCGACGTCATCCTGCTTGACTGGATGCTGCCCGGCATGTCGGGGATCGACCTGTGCAAGCGCCTGCGCAGCGACGAGCGCTACCAGCCAATCCCCATCATCATGCTGACGGCGCGTGGCGAGGAACGCGACAAGGTGCTGGGGCTGGATACCGGCGCCGACGACTACATCACCAAGCCGTTCTCGCCGCGCGAACTGGTGTCGCGCATCAAGGCCGTGTTGCGTCGCCGGGCGCCGCAGATGACCGACGAGCCGGTGGAGATCAACGGCCTGAAGCTTGATCCCACCAGCCATCGCGTCCAGGGCAAGGGCCAGGCGCTGGAACTGGGGCCGACCGAATTCCGCCTGCTGCACTTCTTCATGACGCACCCCGAACGCGTCTACTCGCGCACCCAGCTGCTTGACCAAGTGTGGGGCGACGACGTGTTCGTGGAGGAACGTACGGTCGACGTCCACATCCGCCGCCTGCGCCTGGCGCTGGAGCCGTCCGGCCATTCCGAGCTGATCCAGACCGTGCGCGGCTCGGGTTACCGCTTTTCGGCCGACGTGGGATAATCCACCCACCGCGGTTTTCAAGCAGGCAAACATGGGTTTTTGGTGGCGTCCACTCAGTGTGCTGGCCGGCGTATTGCTGGTGGCGCTGATCTTGTGGGCCGGCTCCGGATGGGTGGCTGCTCTGGGGTTCCTGGCCGGCGTCCAGGCTTTCGTGATGCTGCGCCGCCTGTGGCAGGAATTCCGCCTGGCGCGCTGGCTGGAAAATCCGGACGAAGTGGAGCCGCCGGACGCCACCGGCACCTGGGGCGACATCTTCTACCGGCTGCAAAAACTCCAGCGCCGCCAGAAAGCCAGCCGTGGCCAGCTCACCTCCGCCCTCGAACAGTTCGAACATGCCGCGATGGCCGTGCCCGACGGCATGGTCATTCTCAACCGCAGCGAACAGATCGAATGGTGCAACCCCGCTTCCCGCACCTACATGGGCCTGGACTGCGAACGCGACCGCGGCCAGTTCATCCGCTACCTGTTGCGGCAGGCACAGTTCCTGGATTTTCTCGACGCAGCTGATTATTCGCGGCGCCTGGTGTGCAAATCTCCGGTGAATCGCGAACTCATCCTGTCCCTGCAACTGGTGCCGTTCGGCGAATCGCAGAAGTTGCTGGTCGCCCGCGACATCACCGACCTCGAGCGCGTGGATGCGATGCGCCGCGACTTCATCGCCAACGTCTCGCACGAATTGCGCACGCCCTTGACCGTGGTCGGCGGTTTTGTCGAAACCCTGGCCGATGCCCCCGACCTGCCTGCCGCCGAGAGCCGCCATTATTTCGATTTGATGCTGGACCATACCCGGCGCATGCAACACCTGCTGGACGACTTGCTGACCCTGTCACGGCTGGAAAGCGCCGATCACACGCTCAAGGACGAGCTCGTCAACGTGCCCGAGCTGGCACAGGCCTTGAAGGCCGAAGCGGAATCGCTGAGCCGCGGACGGCACCGGGTCGGCCTGCAATGCCAGAGCGAGGCCTGCTTGAAAGGCAGCCTGCAGGAAATCCGCAGTGCGCTCGGCAACCTGGTGTCGAATGCCGTGCGCTACACCCCGGAAGGCGGCGACATCACCCTGGCTTGGCGAGAGCGCAACGGCGAGGGGGTTTTTTCAGTCATCGATACTGGCGAAGGCATCGCGGCCGAGCATATTCCCCGCCTGACCGAACGCTTCTATCGGGTGGACCGCAGCCGCTCGCGTGAAACCGGCGGCACCGGACTGGGGCTGGCCATCGTCAAGCATGTGCTGACCCGCCATGGTGCGCGCCTGGAGATCCAGTCTGTGCCCGGTAAGGGCAGCACCTTCTCGGCCGTTTTCCCCGCTCAGCGTCTTCAACTCCCGGGCGCGGAGAAAAGCGGCATGGTCATTCCGTTTCCCGAACGCGAGCAAGCCGTCGGCTGAGCGTGGTTCTTGGCGCTTTAGCGCCTATAGAACCACGGCCTGCCCCTCGCGGGTGGAGCGTGGTTCTTGGCGCATACGACTCCACACGTGCTTCAGCACGTAGTGGATCGGAGTCCTTTAGGGCTTCAATGGGTTGGGAGCGGGACTACACCAGTGAGTTGAACGCCGCGGCAAGCTGCGCGTCCAGGTCGGCGGGTACTGCGTGAGATGTTTCCCTCAGTCTCTCTCCCCATACCGGATTCGGGAAATGCGGGTCGTCCGCAAAGCGCGGAATCACGTGCCAGTGCAAATGCGGCACCACGTTGCCGAGCGAGGCGAGATTGATCTTGTCGGGCCGCATCACGTCGCGGATGACCTGCTCGGTTTTGCACACCATCATCATCAAACGCGAGCGCTCTTCAGGCACCAGGTCGGTCATTTCCTTGACGTGGCGGTTGAGGATCACGCGCAGGAAACCGGGGTAATCCGGTTCGTCGGCCCGTACCACGCGGCAGAACTCATCCTGCCACAACAGCCGCCCGCCCGGCGCATTGCATAAGGGACAATCAGACATACGCGCTTCCTTGAAACAAGACGCCCCGCATCATGCGGGGCGGGACCAGGCTTGGCAAGCAGCCGCTCAGGCGCGGCGGCGCGCCCGCCAGCCCACCAGCCCCAGCCCGGCCAGCAGCATGAGCCACGCGTCGGGTTCGGGCACGGTAGTCACGTTGTAGGTGTTGCCGGAAGCGAAGCTGGCCGTTGCGCCCTCGGGCAGCGCGATGTTGACGAGGTTCGCGCTGTTGGAGAAGTCGAGGATGGTGGCGCCGGTGCCGTCGACGGGTGGAGAAGTACACGTGCCATCGACGCTGAAAGTACAAAATGCTTCCAGATTAGTGATGGCGGTACCCAGTCCGCCGATCAGGTAGAACGCCTCGCCATAGGTGAAGTTGAGCGTACCAGTCAGGGTCATATTTACGGCTTGTCCTGCTCCTGGCGTGAGAAGCAGATCAGGGGGCGTGGCGAAAAGTCCGCTAATTTGATTGGGGTCGTTATAGGGAGATACACCGATTGTGTAGCCAGTAATCGGCGTTGCCGCATCTAGTGCCCATGGCGACGTCGTACTCATATTGAGTGCGCTGCTGGTGAGCAAACTGGGATGCACGCTGCTGGCATACAGGCCGTAACCTACGCCCCCAATGACTGCCCCCACATCAATAGTACCGTTCAACTGCACGGTGAACTGCGCGCTGCCGGCTCCTGTGCCGCCAGTAATAGTAACTTGATCGTACCAGCCGGAGAAACTGCCGACGCCAATACTGCCCAAGGAGAGGTGATCGGCCTGGGCGTAGGCGTGATTGCTGCCCAAATATGTGCTGGCCGAGGCTGTGTAGGGGTTGCTAATGGGTATAGGGCTAATCTCGGTGATGGAAGCTATTTCACCCGGAGTAGTCGTGACGCTGGACTGCGGCACGTACAACTCACCCGTAAAAAAATTCGTGTCTACCTCGGCAGCGGCCGAATAGGTTTCGTAAGCGGGCAAACCGGTTGCCCAAGCAGGTGTGACGCCTACCATGAGTGCGGCAGCAAGCGTCGTCAGACGGACGTGCATGATTTTCCTCCCCTAAGACCAAGTATTTGATTTGACTGCTTGTTATATCTGGTCTCCGCAGGCCGGACGATAGCATGGCCGGTTTTCCGGGGCAATCGCGCCCAGGGTTTTCCGGTCGAACTGGGGGTTTACAACAGCACGCGCTCGATCCCACCATTCCCGACGCGGGTGAGGTAGTTCGTCATCCAGTTCTCGCCCAGCAGCTTCTTCGCCAGTTCGATCACGATGTAATCCGGCTCGGTATTCGTGTCGTCGCTGTAGCGCGCCAGGCCCTGCAGGCACGACGGGCAGCTGGTCAGGAGCTTGACCGGCTGGCTGCCGGTGGCCAGTGCGGCGACCCCGGCGCGGATTTCCTCTTCCTTGCGGAAGCGGATCTGGGTGGAAATGTCCGGGCGGCTGACGGCGAGGGTGCCGGATTCGCCGCAGCAGCGGTCGGACAGGTGCACACCGCCGCCCAATAGCGCGTTGGCGACTTTCATCGGCGCGTGGGTTTTCATTGGCGTGTGGCAGGGATCGTGAAAGAGGTATTTCTCGCCGCTTACGTTGTCGAGCTTGACGCCTTTTTCCATCAGGTATTCGTGGATGTCGAGCAGCCGGCAGCCGGGGAAGATCTTCTCGAATTCGTATTTCAGGAGCTGGTCCATGCAGGTGCCGCAGGACACGAGCACGGTCTTGATGTCGAGGTAGTTGAGCGTGTTGGCGACGCGGTGGAACAGCACGCGGTTGGCCGCGGTGATCGCTTCGCCCTTGTCGGCCTGACCACCTGCGGTCTGCGGATAGCCGCAGCATAGGTAGCCGGGCGGCAGCACGGTCTGGGCGCCGAGTTCGAACAGCATGGCCTGGGTGGCGAGTCCCACCTGCGAGAACAGGCGTTCCGAACCGCAGCCGGGAAAATAGAACACCGCGTCGGAATCGTCGGACAGTTTGGCGGGGTTGCGCAGGATGGGGACGATGGACGGGTCTTCCAGACCCAGCAGCGCGCGCGAGGTCTTCTTCGGCAGCCCGCCCGGCATCGGCTTGTTGACTAGGTGGATCACCTGCGCGACGAGCTTCGGCCGGCCCAGCGTGGCGGGCGGATGTTGGGTCTGCGCCTGGATCAGGCCCATGCGCTTGAACAGCTGGTTCCCCAGTCGCTGGCTGGCGTAGCCCCATTCGATCAGCGGTTTCCTCAGCGCCTTGATGGTGGCGGGATCGGTCGCGTTGAGGAAGGCCATCGACGCCCACGTGCCAGGGTTGAATTTCTTCTTGCCTTGTTTGCGCAGCATGTTGCGCATGGCGATGGAGACGTCGCCGAAGTCGATGTCGACCGGGCAGGGGTTCTTGCACTTGTGGCAGATGGTGCAGTGGTCGGCGACGTCGCCGAACTCGTCGAAGTGCTTCAGGGATGTGCCGCGCCGGGTCTGCTCCTCGTACAGGAAGGCCTCGATCAGCAGCGAGGTGGCGAGGATCTTGTTGCGCGGGCTGTACAGAAGGTTGGCGCGTGGGATATGGGTGTTGCACACGGGCTTGCACTTGCCGCAGCGCAGGCAGTCCTTGATGGAATCAGCGATGGCCCCGGTCTCGGAGGCCTCGAGAATGATCGATTCGGCTTCCAGCAGGCTGAATGAGGGCGTGTAGGCATTGTGCAGATCTCCGCCGGGCAGCAGCTTGCCCTTATTGAAATGATGCTCGGGATCGACTTTCTTTTTGTAGTCGGCAAAGGTCGCGATGGTCGCAGCGTCGAGAAACTCCAGCTTGGTCAACCCGATACCGTGTTCGCCCGAAATCACTCCGCCGAGCTCGGTCGCCAGCGCCATGATGCGCGCCACCGCGGCGTTGGCCGCCTGCAGCATGGCGTAGTCGTCGGAGTTGACCGGGATGTTGGTGTGTACGTTGCCGTCGCCGGCGTGCATGTGCAATGCCACGAACACACGGCTTTTCAATACCGCCTTGTGGATGCGGTCGCAGGACTCGAGCACCTTGGTGTATTCGCGGCCGATGAAGAGCTGATGCAGTTCGCGCTTCACCTCGCGCTTCCATGACGCGCGTATATGCTTGTCGCGCAGGGCAGTGAACACGGTGCCGCTCTCGTGCGGCGCGTCGAGATCGGCCAGATAGTCTGCCCAGCGGGCACGCACGGCAGCGATGAGAGTGCGTGCCTGGGCCTGCTTTTCGTCCACCTGCAGCGGATCGGCGACGGTATCGTCGTCCTCCAGCAGCGGCAGCGGTGCCGTGAAGAATTCGGCCAGGGCGTCGAGCAGCTTCAGCTTGTTGGTGATCGACAGCTCGATGTTGATGCGCTCGATGCCATCGGTGTAATCGCCCAGCCGCGGCAGCGGAATCACCACGTCCTCGTTGATCTTGAACGCGTTGGTGTGCGCCGCGATCGCCGCGGTGCGCGCACGGTCGAGCCAGAAGATCTTGCGGGTTTCGGGCGTTACCGCGATGAAGCCTTCGCCGCCGCGCGCGTTGGCGATGCGCACGATGTGCGAGGCGGCTTCGCCCACCGCGACTGCGTCGTCCGAGACGACGTCGATCAGCAGCACCATGTTTGGCCGCGCAGCCCGCGGCGCCTTGGTGGCGTAACCGACTGCCTTGACGTAGCGTGCGTCGAGATGCTCCAGCCCGGCGAGCAGGATGGCGGGATGCGCATCGCAATACTCCTTCACCTCGACGATTGCCGGGGTGGCCTCGGCGGCATTGCCGAAGAACTCCAGGCACACGGTACGCGTATGCGCGGGCAGCCGGTGCAGGATGAAGCGCGCCGAGGTGATCAGGCCGTCGCAGCCTTCCTTCTGGATGCCGGGCAGGCCGGCGAGGAACTTGTCGGTGACGTCCTTGCCGAGTCCGATCTTGCGGAAACGGCTGCCCGGAATGGTGAGGATCTCCGGCGAGCCTTTCGGCGTCTTGCCGTCGGCGGCAAAATGACGGATTTCGAAGGTTGCCGAGGGCGCGTCGTGGATCTTGCCGAGGTTGTGGTTGAGCCGGCTTACTTCGATCCAGTTGGCGTCGGGCGTAACCATCCTCCACGACACCAGATTGTCGAGAGCGGTACCCCACAGCACGGCCTTCTTGCCGCCTGCGTTCATCGACACGTTGCCGCCGATGGTTGAGGCGTCGGCGGACGTCGGATCGACCGCGAACACCAGGCCGGCGGCATCGGCCGCTTCCATCACCCGCTTGGTCACGACGCCGGCGCCGCAATGAATGGTGGGCACTTCGAATTCGCAGCCGGGCAGGTACTGCAGTTCCACCGCACTCATCGTCTCGAGCTTTTCGGTGTTGATGACGGCCGCATGCTCGGTGAGCGGTACCGCGCCGCCGGTATAGCCGGTGCCGCCGCCGCGCGGAATGACGGTCAAGCCCAGTTCGATCAACCCGGCCACCAGTCCGGCCATCTCGGCTTCGGTGTCCGGCGTCAACACCACGAAAGGATATTCCACGCGCCAGTCGGTCGCGTCAGTGACATGCGAGACGCGCGCAAGGCCGTCGAACGCGATGTTGTCGCGTCGGGTCACGCCGGCCAGGCGGCGCAGGATGCGCGCCCGCAGGCTGGCGGTGTCGGCAAACCAGGCCTCGAATTCGCGTACCGCGCGCTCCGCCGCCGCCAGCAGCTGTCCCACCAGTTCGTTGCCTTGTCGTCGCACTTCGATTTCGTGCAGGCGATGACGCAATGCGTCGATCAGCATCTGCCGCCGTTTGGGGTTGTCGAGCAGGTCGTCTTCCAGATAGGGGTTGCGCCGAACCACCCAGATATCGCCCAGCACCTCGAACAACATGCGCGCCGAACGCCCTGTCTTGCGTTCGCCGCGCAGGGTGTTGAGTACGCCCCATGCTTCGGCGCCGAGCAGGCGGATGACGATTTCACGGTCTGAAAACGAAGTGTAGTTGTAGGGGATTTCGCGCAGGCGTGCGGTCATGCTGGATTGGACTCGGGCATCGCCGGGGCGGAGCCGAATCGATCTGCTTCAAAGCCGATATTTTACGGGATATGGATGGGTTCGGGCAGCCGGGGGATGGGCGAACCGCGCCATCCTTGCCCGCGTCGGGGACTTCAGCTTTCGCCGGAAAAGCCGATAACCGAATAAGGGAAAAGGATTCGGTCGCCTGACCTTGTAGAGGAGATTGACTTGCGGTTTGGTTTGGGCATCAAGCTCATGGGCTATGTCATGGTTGGCGTATTGGTCACGTCGGCCGTCATCGGCGTGATTCGCGTTCAGAGCGAACGCGCCTCGCTCAGCGAGCTGATCGGCAAGGCGGGTCAAAGCGTCGCCAACGCCACCGCCTCCGGGGCGGCCTCCCTGATAGCCGGATACGATTATGGCAATCTGGAAATGCTCGCTGCCAACGTTGCCCGGCAAATCAATGTGATCCGCGTCACCATCCGCAACCGGGATGGACGCATCATGGCCCAGTCCGAGGTAGACGATGCCCGGACCCACCAGCGTTTCGAGGCCCCCGTCGTATTCAATGGCCAGACCATTGGCGCCGTGACCGTCGATGTCTCGACCGATGCGCTGGAACGAGCGCTGGCTGCGCTCTATTGGCGAGTGTTTGTCGAACAGGCCGTTTTTGGCGCCATACTTGGGTTGATCGTCTATTTGTTTACTGCGCGCGGCATTGTTTCGCCGATCCGCAAGCTGACGACGGCCATGGAAGAGGCGGCGGAAAAGGGCGATTCCTACGTCGCCCGTTATCTGGAGGTCAGAAGCGGTGACGAGATTGGCCGGCTGGTGTCGGTGTTCAATACCCTGAACACATCTCTTGCCAGTTACCACGACAAGTTGCAAAGCAAGATCAATTTTGCGAATCAGGAACTGCGGGACAAGAACATCCAGCTGGGCGGGCGCACTCGTGAGCTCGAGCATGCGCTCGACTTGCTCAGCACCATGGCCACGACCGACTGGCTGACCGAATTGCCGAATCGCCGCAAATTCGATGAGACCCTGTCGCGGATGTTCCATCAATCCGAACGTTATGCGGAAGACATCACCCTGGTACTGTTCGACATTGATCATTTCAAACTGATCAACGACAGCCATGGCCACGGCGCCGGGGACGAGATCCTCCGCGAAATCGGCACCCTCATGCGTCTGCACGTCCGAAAGTCCGATCTGCCTGCGCGCCTCGGAGGAGACGAGTTCGGCATTGTCTTGTATCACACCAACGCCGAGCAGGCTGAAATGTTCGTCGAGATTCTGCTGGAAGGCGTCCGTGCGCACCGCTTTCAATACGAAGACAAGCAGTTGAGCATCAGCCTGAGCGTCGGGATTGCCCAGTGCGACGATTCCATGAAAACGCCGCAGGCCCTCTACTATGCGGCCGACAAGGCACTTTACCAGGCGAAGCACAGCGGACGGGACTGTTACAGCGTGTACGACGGTGCCGGCGCATTGCCTTTACGAGGGAGAGAATCAGCATGAAACCGAAACGGGGAATGGCGCAGGCCGTACTGGCCGCGCTTCTTGTGGGCGCGATGCATTCACTCGCCTGGGCTGCGCCAAAACAGCATGCGCCAACTGGTCAGGTAACCATGGGCTCGGTGGCCATGGACATTCCGGTCGAGATGATCAAGCGCATGAGCGCGCTGACGAACTATCTCGCGCTGAGCACCGATCTCAATATCCGCTTCCGGCCGTCGCCCAATCTGGGGTCGGCCGTGGAAGAGCTGGGTACGGGGCAGACGCAAATCGCCTATCTCACGCCGGTAGCCTACATCGAGGCGCGCAGGAAATACGGGGTGATCCCGCTGGTTGCACCGACTATTCAGGGCCGCCCGTATTTTTCGCTGGTCATTGGCGTAAAAGCAGGTTCCGGCATTGCCACCCCGGTAGACCTCAAGGGCAAGCGCTTTGCCTTTGGCGATGAAAAGGCCTTGTTGCAAAGGGCATCAGTCGAGTCGATGGGTGTGAAGATGGCTGATTTTTCGCGCTTCGCCTATCTCAAGCATTACGACAATATCGCCAAGGCGGTGCTGGCAGGGGATTTCGACGGCGGCATCCTGAAAGACTCCGTTGCCGACGATTTCAAGAATGAGGGTATTGTCGTGATCGGTAGCACGCCTCCCTTGCCATCCTATATCTTTGCCGTGAATCCGAGCATGCCTGTGGCCGTGCGCAACAAGCTGCGCGATGCCTTGCTGGCGCTGAAGAAAACCACCCCTGACGGAAGCGCCACGCTGGAAGCGTTCGATCGTACCTACGACGGTTTTGCTGTCGTCGACGACCAGGCTTACGATCCGGTGCGCAAACTGATCCAGCCCTACCAGAAATAGACAGCCGGATTACCGGAACAGGCGCCGGGTTACCGTCACGCCGCCCAGGACCATCCCTCCGGCCACGATACCGGCCAGCACGTTGAGCAGTAGCGGCGTCATGGCAGCCAGTCCGCTTCCGATGGCCGGCACGGCGTGCGCAGCCTGGGCGAGGGCGGGCAGGATGCCGTGCGTGCCCGGCAGGCCGTGGACCAGGATGCCGCCGCCGACGAGAAACATCGCCGCCGTACCGAGCACGGAAAGACTTTTCATCAGATACGGGGCGACGCGCAGAATGCCGCGTCCGATGCTGCGCTGCATGCCGGCGAAGCCGCTGCCGCTGCGCCGGCTGAGGTAGAGCCCGGCATCGTCGAGTTTGACGATGCCGGCCACCAGCCCGTATACCCCGATGGTCATCAGAATGGCGATGCCGGCAAGTACGGCAACCTGAGTGCCGAACGACGCGGTCGCGACGGTGCCCAGGGTGATGACGATGATTTCGGCAGACAGGATGAAATCGGTGCGTACGGCCCCTTTGATCTTGTCGCGCTCGAACTCGGCCAGGTCGACGGCCGGGTTGGCCAGCGCTTGTGCGAGTTCGGCTTTGTGCGCGTCATCCTGGTCGTGGCCGGACAGGAATTTGTGTGCCAGTTTCTCGAAGCCCTCGTAGCAGAGAAAGGCCCCGCCCAGCATCAGGATCGGCATGATGAGCCACGGCGCCAGGGCGCTGATGACGAGCGCCGCCGGCACCAGGATGAGCTTGTTTCTGAGCGAGCCCTTGAATACGGCCCATACGACAGGCAATTCGCGTTCTGCGCGTACCCCGGAGACTTGCTCCGCATTCAGCGCCAGATCGTCGCCGAGCACGCCCGTGGTTTTCTTGGCGGCGACCTTGGTCAGCAATGCCACATCGTCGAGGAGGGTGGCGATGTCGTCGATGAGGGCAAGCAGGCTGGTTCCGGCCATGGGGCGCCTCAGTCGCCCAACTGGATGGTTCCGGCCTTTTCAGCCGCGGCAAAATCCAGCATTTTCTGGATCGACAGCCGGGCGCGGGCGCGGATGGATTCCTCGATATGGATTTCGTTGCCACCTGTTTCCAGGACGTCGGCGAGCTTCCGCAAGCCGTTCATCGCCATCCAGGGACAGTGTGCACACGAGGTACAGGTCGCGCCTTCTCCGGCGGTCGGCGCTTCCAGCAGGATCTTGCCCGGGGCGGCGGCGTGCATCTTGTGGAAGATGCCGTTGTCGGTGGCGACGATGAATTCCGGGTTGGGCAGGGTGCGCACTGCCTCGATCAGCTGGGTGGTCGAACCGACCACGTCGGCCAGCGCAATCACCGATTCGGGCGACTCGGGATGGACCAGCACCGCCGCGTTCGGGTGTTCCGATCGCAGTTTCCTGAGCGCCTCGGCCTTGAACGCCTCGTGCACGACGCACGAGCCCTGCCACAACAGCATGTCGGCGCCGCTGATACGCCGTACGTAGTCGCCCAGGTGGCGATCCGGCGCCCACAATAGTTTGTGGCCCTGCTGGTGCAGGTATTTGACGATCTTGGCGGCGATGCCGGAGGTGACGACCCAGTCGGCGCGCGCCTTCACGGCTGCACTGGTGTTGGCGTAGACGACCGATATCCGGTCGGGATGGGCGTCGCAAAAGGCGGCGAACTCATCTGCAGGACAGGCCAGGTCGAGCGAACAGTCAGCTCCCAGGTCAGGCATGATGACGCGCTTTTCCGGGTTGAGGATCTTGGCGGTTTCGCCCATGAACTTGACCCCGGCGACGATCAACGTTTTTGCCGGATGGGCGTGGCCGAAGCGCGCCATTTCCAGCGAGTCGGACACGCAGCCGCCGGTTTCCTCGGCCAGATCCTGCAGGTCGGCCGAGGTGTAGTAATGCGCGACCAGCACTGCGTCCTGCTGCTTCATCAGCGTCTTGATACGGGATTTGAGCGCGTCGCGCTCCTCGGCGTCCAGGACTTCTTCCACCATGGGCGGGGGCTGGATCACGGGTTTGACCGGGATGGGGAAAATGGAACTCATCGGGTGACTCGGACATCTGGCGCGGAAGCGTCAAGTATAGCCGCGCGCGTGCGGCGTTTTCACATGGCGACCACCGGGTTTTTCTGGAGCAGGCCGGGGCTTATGCCTTATCCTTGCGTCCCATGCAGCAACTGCTCCTGGATATCCGGCCGGCCGCCCAACCCGAACTCGCCCGTTTCGTGGTGGGGCGCAACGTCGAGTTGATGGCGCAATTGCAGACCATGCTGGAGGGGGCTGCGGCCGAACGAATGGTCTATATATGGGGCGCGTCGGGCAGCGGCAAGAGTTATCTGCTGGCAGCCTGGGCACATGCCTGCCGGGCACGCGGAATGACGGTGGAACTCGGTGGGCAGCAGGCTGCGCAGGCCGTGATCGCGGATCAGGTGGAGGACTGGAACGATGCGCAGCAGCATGCCGGGTTCGCCGCGTTCAACCGCGTGCGCGAAGCGGGCGGTCTGTGGCTGGCGGCGGGAAATGTGGCACCGGCTGAACTGCCGGTGATGCCGGAATTACAGACCCGTCTGGGTTGGGGCCTGGTGTTCCAGTTGCATGGCCTTAACGATGCCGAAAAGCGCGCCGCCTTGAGCCAGCATGCGGAAACCCTGGGATTTCGGCTCGAACCCCAAGTGGCCGACTATCTGTTGAATCACACCGCACGGGATATGCAGAGCCTGCTGCAGATGCTGGAGGCGCTCGACCGGTTCAGCCTCGAGGCGCGTCGCCCGATCACGCTGCCGCTGCTGCGGCAGCTATTGGCCGGCAAGACGGATCAGGCTTGACCCTGCTGCGCCTGCTGCTCGGCGATGTCCTTGTGGACCTGCGCCATGTCCAGTCCCATCACCTGTTCGATCAGCGAGTCCAGCGCGTTGGCGGGCAGCGAACCGGCTTCTGAATAGAGAATGACCTGCTCGCGAAACACCATCAGGGTGGGGATGGAGCGGATCTGGAAGTAGCCGGCCAGTTCCTGCTCGACCTCGGTATTGACCTTGGCAAAGACGATGTTGGCGTGCTTGTCGGACGCGGCTTCGAAAATCGGGGCAAATCCACGGCAGGGGCCGCACCAGGGGGCCCAGAAGTCGACGACGACGACGTCATTGCCGTTGATGGTGGATTCGAAGTTGTCCTTGGTGAGTTCGATGACGGCCATGCTGATTCCCGCAATGTTGTAATTGAAGACACCCGGCAGGGGGTCTGGAAATAAAAAGGCGCGAGGACGAACCTTCGCGCCTAGTGCCACCCTATCACGGATGGTGGACCTCCGACAATGCGGAGGCGGCTTATCGGGCGGTGGGCTGATCAACCCCTGCCCCGGTCCAGTCGAAGCCGACTGGCCTGAATCTATTTGGCAAAAGCCTGGTTGAACAGGCTGCGTTTGTGTTCGGCGGGCTGCGAGCTCCGCACCATGTTCTGGCTATGCTTCAGATTGCCGCGTACTTCCGCGCGGTTCACTGCCATGATCAGTTCGGTAGCCAGCACCCGGGCTTGATGCGGGGTGAGGTTGAGTTCGCACCCGTGGGCCTCCAGGGTCACGACGACACGGTCACGGCCATGCGCATCTTCCTTCAGGGCGATGTCCAGCGCGTTGCCGGGTTCCAGTTCGATCATTTCTATCTCTCCTTGTCTTTCCTGTACAAGGACTTCAGCAGGGTTCATGCCAGCCTCCCGTGTTGTGTGATGGCGTTGGAAGCCGCATTAAACCAAGGGGGGTTGACGGCTTGATGAACCCTGGGCCGTACCGTGCTGACGAAGCTTCGTCAGCGCGGTACGCGATTCGTCAATTCCAGGCGTGTTTTGGAGGAAAGGGGACGGCAGTGTTCGGAAATGGGTGGGGCATGCGAAACAAACGCGGCATGGGGGAGTCAACCTGCAATGGACTGTAAGGATGCCCGACCTGGTCCGACTGTCAGGGTAGCCCCTTTTATATTGATAGGACTCCGTCATGCCGCCGCGCCCATCCTGCGATATTCTGCCGTCCGAAATCACGCCGCCCGAAATCTACCGGGAACGCCGCCGCTTCATGCAGGGCATGGGCGTGTTGGCAGCGAGTGCCGCCCTGGGGGGCGCCCCTGATGCACAGGCCGGTACCAGGCTGGCGGGTGTACGCAGCAGCGCCTACACGCTGGACGACGAGAAAACCCCTTACAAGGCGGTCACGACCTACAACAACTTCTATGAATTCGGCACCGACAAGAGCGATCCGTCCGACCATGCCGGCAGCCTGAAAACGCGTCCGTGGACGGTGACGGTCGAGGGCGAGGCGAGTAAACCGGGCGTTTACGACATCGATTCGCTGTTGAAGCTGGCGCCGCTGGAGGAACGCATCTACCGGATGCGTTGTGTGGAAGGATGGTCGATGGTGATCCCTTGGGTGGGGTTTCCTTTGAGCGAGCTCATTCGCCGCGCTGCGCCGACCGGCAAGGCCAAATATGTCGAATTCGTCAGCTTGAACGACCCCAGGCAGATGCCGGGGCAGCGTTCGGGCGTACTGGACTGGCCGTATGTCGAAGGCTTGCGGCTGGATGAAGCGATGCACCCGCTGACGATACTGGCTGTCGGGCTCTATGGTGAAGTGCTGCCCAATCAGAATGGTGCGCCGATCCGGCTGGTGGTGCCGTGGAAGTATGGATTCAAGAGTGCCAAGTCCATCGTCAGGATACGTTTCGTCGAGAAACTGCCGTTGACGGCGTGGATGCGCGCGGCGCCGCAGGAGTATGGCTTCTATTCCAACGTGAATCCGCATGTCGACCATCCCCGCTGGAGCCAGGCGAAGGAACGCCGTATCGGCGAATTCCTGAAACGCGACACGCTGATGTTCAATGGTTACGGCGCCCAGGTGGCGCAACTGTATCGCGGCATGGATCTGCAGAGGTTTTTTTGATGGGCGCGATTCTGCGTAATCCGAAGTGTTGGCTGTTTGCCGTCTGTCTGCTGCCCCTGGCGCGGCTGTTCGTGCTCGGTTCCGGTGGCGGCTTGGGTGCAAATCCGATCGAGTTCATCACCCATTCAACCGGTACCTGGACGCTGGTCGGGCTGCTGGTGACCCTATCGGTCACCCCGTTGCGGCGGCTGACCGGGCGGGCCGATCTCATCCGTTACCGCCGCATGCTGGGTTTATTTGCCTTTTTTTACGCCATCCTGCATTTCATGACTTACCTATGGCTGGATCAGTTCTTCGATTTCGCGAGTATCGCAAAGGACATCGTCAAGCGCCCTTTCATTACAGTCGGCTTCGCTGCTTTCGTGCTACTCATCCCGCTCGCCGTCACCTCGACCCGCGTCATGATGCGTCGTCTAGGTCGCCGCTGGCAGCCGTTGCACCGTTTGGTCTATCTGATCGCTTTGCTGGGAGTGATCCACTACGTGTGGCTGGTGAAGAAAGACCTGACGCAGCCTCTGATGTTCGGCGCGGTGCTGGTCCTGTTGCTGGCCATGCGCCTGCCATGGAGCAGGAACGCGCTGCATGCCGTGCGGAACCGATTGGCAGTTGCCAGATGAGACAGCAACGCCTGCGTGAAGAGTCGGTGGGGACCGTGTAGGAACTGAAGCGCGGACTCGCGCGGCGCGCAAATAAAAAAACGGGGGACATGCCCCCGTTTCAGATTGGGCAGTGCCCGACCTGTTAGAGCCCGAAAGGCTTGATGACCGGTACCGCCGGTGCGGGGGCAGGCGCAGGAGCCGGCGCAGGTTTGGCGGCAGGAGCCGCTTTCTTCGCAACAGGCTTCTTGGCCGGGGCCGCTTTTTTGGCTGCCGGTTTGGCAGCAGGCTTTTTGGCTGCCGGCTTGGCGGCGGCTTTCTTGGCTGCGGGCTTGGCTGCCGGTTTTTTGGCGACGACCTTTTTAGCCGGTGCTGCCTTTTTGGCTGCCGGCTTGGCGGCGGCTTTCCTGGCTACGGGCTTGGCTGCCGGTTTTTTGGCGACGACCTTTTTGGCCGGTGCTGCCTTTTTGGCTGCCGGCTTGGCGGCGGCTTTCTTGGCTACGGGCTTGGCTGCTGGCTTCTTGGCGACGACCTTTTTGGCCGGTGCTGCCTTTTTGGCTGCCGGCTTGGCGGCGGCTTTCTTGGCTACGGGCTTGGCTGCCGGTTTTTTGGCGGCGACCTTTTTAGCCGGTGCTGCCTTTTTGGCTGCCGGCTTGGCGGCGGCTTTCTTGGCTACGGGCTTGGCTGCCGGTTTTTTGGCGACGACCTTTTTAGCCGGTGCTGCCTTTTTGGCTGCCGGCTTGGCGGCGGCTTTCTTGGCGGCGGGCTTGGCTGCCGGTTTTTTGGCTGCCGGTTTGGCAGCGGGTTTCTTTGCTGTTGCCATCTAACACTCCTTAGAAGTTGAACACATTCACTTATCACTACAGCTTGATGCCACGTGCAGTCAGAATTTGCACTTCCAAAGCGTGGTACCGACAGGCAACTGATTTGCCCGAAACCCGCTAGAAACGGGCGATACCGAGGCTCCGCTTGGTGAGCCTCATTCTAGTTACTTTTCTTCTGTGTTCAATGAATAGTCAAGGGATGGTGGGAATAATTCGATAAAAGATGTCGCGGTCAAGCAAAATGTATCGAACCGATACCAATATCCGGATAAATTTCAGACCCACATAATTCTATGAAAGTCAGTCTACAAGCCGTTCTCCGGAAATCATGCTGTCCTGCGTCTCGCGTTCCCTGATGAGATGGATTTCATTCTTGTCGATCAACACTTCTGCGGCGCGTGGGCGCGAATTGTAGTTCGATGCCATGCTCATGCCATAGGCGCCCGCCGAAAGCAGGGCCAGAAGATCCCCTTCCTCGATCGCCAGATCGCGCGCAAAGCCAAGAAAATCGCCGGTTTCGCAGATCGGGCCGACGATGTCGTAGCGCCGGACTGGCGTTGTCCGTTGGTCGACGGCGACGATGTCGTGATACGCCTCGTAGAGTGCTGGCCGCATCAGGTCGTTCATTGCGGCATCGACGATGGCGAAATTCCGGTCTTCGCCTGGCTTCAGATATTCGACGCGGGTGAGCAGGAGACCCGCGTTGCCGACCAGCGAACGTCCCGGCTCCAGTAGCAGTTTTTCGCGGCGCCCGGCAAAGCGCCCAGCCAGCTCGCGGCCGTAGGCGGCGAGATCGGGCGGCGTTTCGTCTCGATAACGGATGCCGACGCCGCCGCCGAGATCGATGTGGTGCAAGACGATGCCTTCGGCTGCCAGCGCATCGACCAGCGCGAACACGCGGTCGGCTGCATCGGCGAGCGGCGACAGATCGGTCAACTGGGAGCCGATGTGGCAGTCGACCCCCGTGACCTTCAGGTTGGGCAGGCTCGCGGCGAGGCGGTACAGCGCGGGCGCGTCGGCGATCGGCACCCCGAACTTGTTCTCCTTGAGGCCGGTAGAGATATAGGGGTGCGTCTTGGGGTCGACATCAGGGTTGACGCGGAACGAGATCGGCGCGACCTTGCCCAATGTGCCAGCCACGCGGTCGAGCCGGTGCAGTTCGCTGACCGATTCGACATTGAAACAGAGGATGCCGGCGCTGAGGGCAGCACGCATCTCGTCGGCAGTCTTGCCGACACCGGAGAATACGACCTTGCTCGGGTCGCCGCCGGCAGCCAACACGCGAGCCAGTTCGCCGCCGGAGACGATGTCGAAGCCGGCGCCGAGTCGGGCGAACAGGTTGAGGATGGCCAAGCTGGAATTGGCCTTGACCGCATAACAGATCAGATGCGGCGTATCCGCAAATGCCTGGGCGTAGTCTAGGTAGGCCATCTCGAGCGCCTGCCGGGAGTAGACATAGAGGGGGGTGCCGAAGCGTTCGGCAAGCGTGTCCAGTGCCACGTCCTCAAGATGGAGGCGGCCGTCGATGCGATGCAGGGTGTTCAATTGGGAGTCCGTTGCGGTGCGGCAGGATTTTCGGGAAGATACAGGTCACCCTTGGAGCCGCAGGCCGTCAGACCGAGCCCGCATAGCAGCAGGGACACTATATATAAGGTGCGCAGTTTCATGCGCGAAATGTTAGCACGGGACATCATGATGCAAAGCGAATCAAACGAGGCCGACTTCACGAAGGCTGCCGGTGCAACCCTGGCCCGTATCGAACAGGTACTGGAAGACGCTGACCTGGATTTCGAGACACCGGCCGACGGCATCATCGAGGTCGAGTTCGACGACGGCAGCAAGATCATCATCAATCGCCACGGCGTGGCGCGTGAAATCTGGGTGGCCGCCCGCTCGGGCGGCTTCCATTTCAAACCGCAGGATGCCGGCTGGTTCGACACCAAGAGCGGCGAGCCGCTCTACGACAAGCTGGCTGCGCTGATCGCCGCGCAGGGCGGCGTCATGGTCCGCTTCTAGACGCATTTGAAAAGCCAGGCGCTCACCCTGTTCGACCTGGTCGAGCGGCTGTCGCTGCTGACCCGGGCCGACCTCAGGCAGGCGGGCGCGGCGCAGGGCCTGCAGCCGGTGCACCTGCAGGTGCTGTTCTACCTGAACCAGGCCAATCGCTTCAGCAACACGCCGCAGGCGCTCACCGAATATCTCGGGCTGACCAAGGGCACGGTGTCGCAGACGGTGCTGGTACTGGCGCGCCGACGCCTGATCTCGCGCTATGCCGACCCGCGCGACGGCCGGGTGGTGCGGCTGATCCTGACCGAAGGCGGTACCAACCTGTTGAAAACCCTGAGCGCCGGCGGCGCTTGGCGCGACATCGTGCAGACGGCGAGTCCGGCGCGGGTGACCTCGGCAATGGTGGTGCTACGGCAGGTGCTGGCGCAGGTGCAGGCGCAAAGCGGAAAACGCAGCTTCGGCGTGTGCGCCACCTGCCGCTATAACCAGCGGTTAGGCCCACGCAGCTATTTTTGCGGACTGATGCAGGAAAAGCTCAGCAGTCCCGAGGTGCGGCGGATCTGCCGCGAGCATGCGCCGCCGGTGGCGCTGGCTGAATCTCCCTAGATCCGCTTCCGGGCGCGGGCGATGGCAGCCCGCACCTGCGCCGGCGCGGTGCCGCCCATATGGTCGCGGGCGGCGAGCGAGCCTTCCAGCGTCAGCACGGCGTAGACATCGTCCGCGATCACCGGGCTGAAGGCCTGCAACTCGGCCAGCGGCAGGTCGGCCAGGTCGCGCCCGGACATTTCCGCTGCCCGTACCGCACGCGCCACGACCTCGTGCGCATCGCGGAAGGGAACGCCCTTTTTCACCAGGTAATCGGCCAGGTCGGTGGCGGTGGCGAAGCCCTGCATCACCGCGGCGCGCATGGCGTCGGGCTTCACGGTCACCCCGCGCAGCATGTCGGCATAGATCGCCAGCGTGTCGTTCAGGGTGTCGACGGTGTCGAACAGCGGCTCCTTGTCTTCCTGGTTGTCCTTGTTGTACGCCAGCGGCTGGCCCTTCATCAGGGTCAGCAGGGCGACCAGGTGGCCGTTGACGCGCCCGGTCTTGCCGCGCACCAGTTCGGGCACGTCGGGATTCTTCTTCTGCGGCATGATGCTGGAGCCGGTGCAGAAGCGGTCGGCCAGGTCGATGAAGCCGAAGCGCGGGCTCATCCACAGGATCAGTTCTTCCGACAGGCGGGACAGGTGGGTCATCACCAGTGCGGCGGCGGCAGAAAACTCGATGGCGAAGTCGCGGTCGGACACGGCGTCGAGCGAGTTCTCGCATACCGCTTCGAAGCCGAGCTGGTCGGCGACGAACGGGCGGTCGATCGGGTAGCTGGTGCCGGCCAGGGCGGCGGCGCCCAGCGGCAGCCGGTTCACGCGGCGGCGGCAGTCGCCCATTCGCTCGGCGTCGCGCGCCAGCATCTCGAAGTAGGCCAGCAGATGGTGGCCGAAGGTCACCGGCTGCGCCACCTGCAGGTGGGTGAAACCCGGCATCACGGTGTCGGCGTGTTGCTCGGCGAGGTCGACCAGCGAGGTCTGGCAGGCGCGGAGCCCACCCAGGATGCGGTCGATCGCGTCACGCAGGTAGAGGCGGATGTCGGTCGCCACCTGGTCGTTGCGGCTGCGTCCGGTGTGCAGGCGCTTGCCGGCGTCGCCGATTTTTGCGGTCAGCGCGGCCTCGATGTTGAGATGGACGTCTTCCTTGTCCAGCGACCAGGTGAACTGGCCGCCGCGAATCTCGGCCAGCAGTTCGGCCATGCCGGAGCGGATCGCCTCCAGATCGTCCTTGGACAGGACGCCGACGTGGTGCAACATGGCGGCGTGTGCCAGCGAACCCTGAATATCGAACTCGGCCAGCCGATAATCGAAGGGAATCGACGCGGTATAGCGTTTGACGATTTCGGAAACCGGCTCGGAAAAGCGGCCGGACCAAGCGGCGGGCGCGCCGTCCGGCGGTGTCGATGACGTGCTCATGGGACAAAACGGGGAATGAAAAGAAGGAATCATAACAACCGGCAGGTCGAATTGCCGAACTTCTGTCACCTAGGGGTGAACCTGCGCATCGCGCTGACGGTGGAGGCGGCGCTGGTGGCGGGCGTGGTGGCGCGGGTGGCGGACGCTCAGGCATTCTGGGCCGAATTCATCGGACTGTCGGCGCTTGCGCAACCTGCCTTGTTGTTGACCCTGCTGGCACTGTGTGCGGCGGGACGCTGGTTGCGCAGCCAACCTTACCGGTTGGGGGTGGCATTCACGCTGGCATTGGGTGTCGCGGTGCCGATGCTGGTCACGTTGTGGTTGAGTCCGGTGCTCGCCGGCGGGGAGGCGTATCCCCCCATCGGCGTGGCGCTATTTTCTCTGTTACTTGGTGCAGGCCTGCTGGCCTATTTCAATTTGCGCGCCCGCGCGCTGTCGCCCGCGATCACCGAGGCGCGCCTGCAGGCCTTGCAGGCCCGTATCCGCCCGCATTTCCTGTTCAACAGCTTGAATGCCGTACTGTCGCTGGTGCGCAGCGACCCACGCCGTGCTGAACGCGCGCTGGAAAACATGGCCGACCTGTTTCGGGCGTTGATGGGAAACGCCAGCCAGCTGGCGCCGCTGGAAGACGAAGTCGCGCTCACCCGTGCCTATCTGGAACTCGAGCAGTTGCGCCTGGGCGATCGCCTGCAGGTCGCCTGGCATATCAATAAAATGCCGGCCGACGCGCTGATCCCCCCCCTGGTGATCCAGCCGCTGGTGGAAAACGCGGTCTACCACGGTATCGAGCCGCTACCGGGCGGTGGCGAAATCAGCCTCAATCTCTACCGCAGCGCCGACAAGGTCCACATCGTCGTGCGCAATCCGATCGCCACCGATGCGAGCCATCACAAAGGCAACCGCATCGCCCTGGCGAACATCCGCGAACGTCTGCTGCTGCATTTCGACCTCGACGCCCAGCTCAAGTTGGAACCGCTGGGTGCCGTTTATCAGGTGCACATCGTGATTCCCTATACCCGTGAACGTACCCAACCCGCCCCTGCGCGTCCTCATCGTCGATGACGAGGCCCCGGCGCGCCGCCGTCTGCGTGACGTGCTGGCGGATTGTGCCGACCAGTTGCCGGTCGACATCGTCGGCGAAGCGGGCAACGGGCTGGATGCGCTGAACCAGATCCAGCAGCACCCGGTCGACGCGGTATTGCTCGACATCCGCATGCCCGGCATGGATGGCCTGGAATGCGCGGCCCACCTCAATACACTGGACAAACCACCGGCCGTCATCTTCAGTACGGCCTACGAAGCCTATGCCTGCCAGGCGTTCGATCTCAATGCGGTCGACTATCTGCTGAAGCCCGTGCGTGCCGACCGCCTCCTCCGCGCCCTGTCACGCGCACATAGCCTGAGCGATAGCGTGCTGGAACGATTGCGAGCCGTGCATCCCAAGGCGCGCACGCATCTTTCGGTCAATGAAAAGGGCCGTATCGTGCTGATCCCCGTCGCGGATATCCTCTACCTCAAGGCGGAGCTCAAGTACGTCACCGTGCGCACCGCCGCCCGTGAATTCCTGATCGAAGAATCGCTCACCCGCCTGGAAAGTGAATGGGGCGACACGTTCCTGCGCATCCACCGCAACTGCCTGGTTGCGCGAGCGCGCATTCGGGAAATCGGCAAGTTGCCTGGCGAAGACGATGGCCACTTCCTGCGTCTGGACGGATTGGACGAACGGCTGATGGTCAGTCGGCGACAGTATTCCACGTTGCGCGAGACCTTCAAATCCGCCTGAGGGGCGGGCATGCTCATACGGTAGTGGTGGGATGTCCCTGCTTTTCGGGGTGGGGCTTAAAATAAATTCCTTTTCTATCATGCCCTTAGGCCGCGCCTACAACTAAAGTTGTATAGCCGGATTTCGTTCTCCTTCGTAGGATGACTGGGCTTGCTGTTTCGCAGTGAGCAGAAGTTCTCCGCAATGAGGAACGTGTCTCCTCAATTCTGCCGGGTTCGCAAGAACCCGGCATTTTTTTGCCCGTGCCAGCTATCATGCGGCTATGAAGAAAGACATCACGGATCAGAACCCGCAAGGGGTAGGCCTTGGTTGGCCCCGCGATGGGGAGACCCCTTCGGATCGCGCGTCGACAACCGGGCTCACCGAAATCGAACTGGCCAGCGAAACCGTTTTCAAGGGGCGGCTGATGCACGTCAAGTGCGATCGCGTGCGCCTGCCCAACGGCGGCGAATCGACTCGCGAATACATCATCCACCCTGGCGCCGTCGTGATCATCCCGGTGTTCGAGAATGGCGACCTGCTGCTGGAACGTCAGCATCGCTATCCGCTGCGGCGCGATTTCATCGAGTTGCCAGCCGGAAAAATCGACCCCGGCGAGGACGATCTGACCTGCGCAAAGCGCGAACTGGAAGAGGAAACCGGCTACACCGCTGCCGAATGGCGCGAGGTCACCACCATCTATCCCTGCATCGGCTATTCCGATGAGCGCTTGGCGTTCTATCTGGCGCGCGGACTGACACCCGGCAACCATGGCCGCGATCCCGACGAATTCCTGGAAATCCTGCGAGTCCCGTTCGGCGAGGCGATGGATTGGCTACGCAGTGGAACGATCTGCGAAACCAAGACCGTGATCGGGCTGTTCTGGTTGGAGAAGATGTTGGAGCAAGGCTGGTAACGCATGGCGCATTCTGCCCGCCTGGCCCTGTCGGTCGCCGCGTTTTTCGGGGCGTGGCTGCTGATGTTCTTCTTGTCACTGATGGTGCTGCCCGAGTCCCTGCACTGGCTGCAGCCCATCGTGGCACTGGGGTTTGCGATCTGGGGCGCGCGTCGGGTGTGGCGGCAACTCGAGGACGTCGCTGCAACCGGCCTGCCGGTGTTCGTCGGCACGGGGGCGCTGGCGCTCGGCGGTCTCGGGTTCGTGCTGGGATTTTTCGGCCCCATGATCTTCGCGCCCGAGGCGAATCAGGGGCCGATGCTCGGCATCTTCATCACCGGCCCGGGCGGCGCGGTGCTGGGAGCGGTCGCCGGCTGGATCGCCTGGCTGAAGCGCCGCTAGTTTTCCGGCTGGTAGGCCAGGTTCGGCGCCAGCCAACGCTCCGCTTCCACCAGCATCCAGCCCTTGCGGCGGGCGTAGTCCTCGACCTGGTCGCGTTCGATCTTGGCCACGGCGAAGTACTGGCTGTCGGGATGCGACAGATAGAACCCCGATACCGCGGCGCCCGGCCACATGGCGAAGTTCTCGGTCAGCTTCACCCCGATTTGCGCCGCGGCGTCGAGTGCCTTGAACAGCGGGGCCTTTTCACTGTGCTCGGGACAGGCGGGATAGCCGGGCGCGGGCCGGATGCCCTGATACTTCTCCGCGATCAGATCGTCATTGGCAAGTGCTTCCTCGCTCGCATAGCCCCAATATTCCTTGCGCACGCGCAGATGCAGATGCTCGGCGAACGCTTCGGCGAGACGGTCGCACAGCGATTTGAAGAGGATGGCGGAGTAGTCGTCGTGGGCGGCTTCAAAAGCCTTTGCGCGTTCGTCCTCGCCGATGCCGGCGGTGACGACGAATGCGCCGAGGTAGTCCTTGATGCCGGATTCGCGCGGCGCGATGAAGTCGGCGAGGCATAGGTTGGCGCGGCCTTCCGGTTTTTTCATCTGCTGACGCAGGTTGTGCCAGACCATGAGCATTTTCTTGCGCGATTCATCCACATAGATTGCGATGTCGTCGTCGTTGACACTGTTGGCCGGAAACAGGCCGAACACGGCGCGCGCTTCGACCCAGTTTTCCGCGATCATTTTCTGCAGCATGGCCTGGGCGTCGTGGTAGAGCGTGGTCGCCTCGGTGCCGACCACCTCGTCGTCGAGGATTTTCGGGAATTTGCCGTGCAGTTCCCACGAAGCGAAAAACGGCGTCCAGTCGATGGTCTCAGCCAGCTTCGCCAGGTCGTAGGCCTTCAGTACGTGGATGCCGGGTTGCTTCGGCACCGGTGGTGTGTAGCGGGTCCAGTTGATCTTGAATTTGTTGGCGCGTGCCTCGGCCAGCGGCAGCCGCACGGTATCGGACTTGTGCTTGAGGTGCCGTTCGCGCGTCTTGGCATAGTCGGCCTTGATGTCGGCAGCAAAGGCGCCGCGCAGGTCGTTCGACAGCAGTTGGGTGCAGACGCCGACCGCGCGTGAGGCATCCTTCACGTACACCACCGGGTGTTCGTAATTCGGCTCGATTTTCACCGCGGTATGTGCCATCGAGGTGGTCGCGCCGCCGATCAGCAGCGGAATGGTGAAGCCCTGGCGCTGCATTTCCTTGGCGACGTGCGCCATTTCCTCCAGTGAGGGCGTGATCAGACCCGACAGGCCGATGATGTCGGCTTTGTGCTCGCGGGCGGCATCGAGAATCTTCTGTGTCGGTACCATGACGCCGAGGTCGACGATGTCGTAGCCGTTGCAGCCGAGCACGACGCCGACGATGTTCTTGCCGATGTCGTGGACGTCGCCCTTCACCGTGGCCATGACGATCTTGCCTGCGCTTTGCGCGTCGCCGGCCCGCTTGTCGGCCTCGATGAACGGGATCAGGTGGGCGACCGCCTGTTTCATCACGCGGGCCGACTTCACCACTTGCGGCAGGAACATCTTGCCAGCGCCGAACAGGTCGCCGACGACGTTCATGCCGGCCATCAGAGGGCCTTCGATCACGTGCAGCGGACGTTCGGCTTCCAGCCGCGCGGCTTCGGTGTCTTCGACGATGAATTCGGTGATGCCCTGCACCAGTGCGTGGCTCAAGCGCTCGTTGACCGGCAGGTTGCGCCAAGCCAGGTCGACGACTTTTTCCTTGGCGCCGCCCTTCACGTTTTCGGCAAAGGCCACCAGGCGCTCGGTCGAATCGGCACGCCGGTTCAGTAGCACGTCCTCGACGCGTTCCTTCAGCTCCGGGTCGAGATTGGCGTAGACGCCGAGCTGGCCGGCGTTGACGATGCCCATGTCCATCCCGGCCTGGATCGCGTGGTAGAGGAAGGCGGTGTGGATCGCCTCGCGCACCGCGTCGTTGCCACGGAACGAGAAGCTCACGTTCGACACGCCGCCGGAGACGTGCGCGTGCGGCAGGTGTTGGCGGATCCAGCGGGTGGCTTCAATAAAATCAACAGCGTAGTTGGCGTGCTCCTCGATGCCGGTGGCGACCGCGAAGATGTTGGGATCGAAGATGATGTCCTCGGGCGGGAAGCCGACGGTTTCGGTCAGCAATTTATAAGCCCGGGCGCAGATCTCGGTCTTGCGCGCATAGGTGTCGGCCTGGCCGGTCTCGTCGAAGGCCATCACGATCACTGCCGCGCCATAGCGCCGGCACAATTTTGCCCGTTCAACGAACTCGGCCTCGCCTTCCTTCATCGAGATGGAGTTGACGATGCCCTTGCCCTGGATGCACTTGAGGCCGGCCTCAATCACGCTCCATTTCGACGAATCGATCATGATCGGCACCCGCGCGATGTCGGGCTCCGAGGCGATCAGGTGCAGGAAGCGCACCATCGCCGCCTCGGCGTCGAGCATGCCCTCGTCCATGTTGATGTCGATCACCTGGGCGCCGTTCTCGACCTGCTGGCGTGCGACCGACAGCGCGTCGTCGTAGCGGCCCTCGAGGATCATGCGGGCGAAGGCCTTGGAGCCGGTGACGTTGGTGCGCTCGCCGACGTTGACGAAGAGCGAGTCCTTACCGACGTTGAAGGGCTCCAGTCCCGAGAGGCGCATCGCTGGTTCCACGACGGGCGGGATGCGCGGCGCGACGCCTTCGACTGCCTTGGCGATTGCAGCAATATGGGCGGGCGTGGTACCGCAGCAGCCGCCGACGATGTTGAGCAGCCCGGCGCGCGCCCATTCGCCGATGTGCACGGCCATTTGTGCGCCGTCCATGTCGTATTCGCCGAAGGCATTGGGCAGACCGGCGTTGGGGTGGGACGAGATGAACACGTCAGCCTTATTGGATAGTTCCTCGACATACTGGCGCAGCAGGTCGGGCCCAAGCGCGCAGTTGAAGCCGATTGAAAGCGGCCGCGCGTGGCGCACCGAATTCCAGAAGGCTTCGCCGGTCTGGCCGGAGAGCGTGCGCCCGGAGGCGTCGGTGATGGTGCCGGAGATCATGACCGGCAGCCGCAACTGGTGGGCCTCGAAGTACGCCTCGATAGCGAACAGCGCAGCCTTGGCGTTCAGCGTGTCGAATACCGTCTCGACGATCAGGATGTCGACGCCGCCCTTGACCAGACCGTCGATCGCCTCGAGGTAGGCTGTGCGCAATTGGTCGAAAGTGACATTGCGAAAACCGGGGTCGTTTACGTCCGGCGAGATGGTCGCCGTGCGCGAGGTGGGGCCCAGCACGCCGGCGACGAAGCGTGGTTTGTCCGGATTCTGCGCGGTTGCCGCGTCGGCGGCTTCGCGTGCCAACTGGGCCGCGGTGAAATTGAGCTCCGGCACCAGATGTTCCATGTGGTAATCCGCCATGGAAATCGCGGTGGCATTGAAGCTGTTGGTTTCCAGGATGTCCGCGCCCGCCGCCAGGTACTTGTTGTGGATTTCCCGGATGATGTGCGGTTGCGTCAGCGAGAGCAGATCGTTGTTGCCTTTGAGATCGTGCGCAAAATCGGCGAAGCGTGTGCCACGATAGTCGGCTTCGCTGAGCTTGTAGGACTGGATCATCGTCCCCATCGCACCATCGAGAACCAGGATACGTTGGGCGAGCAGCGAGTGGAGCAAGGCGGTGCGGTTGGACATGATGCAGGCGGATGCGGACAAACCTGAATGGTATCACTGCCGGGCCGGAGCCCTGCCGGCGACTGTTGACATGTCGACATCGCTATCGGGTTTGCCACATGGCGGAATGCGGCGTCCCGAGCGGACAGGCCTGGCAAGCGCCGACCGGACTGGTCTGATCCTTGCAGTGCTCTTGCCATGCAAAATGCAAGGTACTCGATCTCACGAGCATTCGGATGACGACAAAAAAACACGTGACCCCAATCCTGCTGGCCCTCTTGTTGGGTGTACTGTCTCCTCATCCGGCATGGGCGGCCGACCGTGCGGTGCAGGCCTCGGACTTTTACGAGGATGCATTGGTCCGGATGCAGAACAAGGACACCAAGGGCGCCATCGTCCAGTTGAAGAATGCCTTGCAGCAGGACAGCAAAATGCTGCCGGCCCTGGTCCTGCTGGGCAAGGCCTACCTCGACAGCGGCGCGCCCTTGGGCGCGGAACGCGTGCTGGCGGATGCGGAGCGGCTGGGGGCGGACCGGTCGCAGATCATCGCCATGCAGGTCGAGGTCTACAACCTGCTGGGCAAGAATCAGGCGCTGCTGGAGCGCTTTTCGCCTGACGGACTTCCGCCCGAGGTGAAATACAAGGTGCTGGTCACGCGCGCCTATGCGCAGATCGACCTCGAACAGACGCGCGCGGCGATCCAGTCGCTGGAACAGGCCCGGCAGCTCGAGCCCAATAATCCGGCCGCGTTGGTTGCGCAATCGATGGCCTATTTGCGCAGCGGAAACTTTGCGGATGCGGCGGCCATGGCGCAGTTGGCCATCACCAAGAAACCGGACGATCCCGCCGGCTGGAACATGAAAGGCTCGATCGCCCATGCGCAGGGGAATGCCCCGGATGCGCTGGCAGGCTATGGCAAGGCGCTGGTACTGAAGCCCGATTATCTGGATGCGCTGATCGCCCGGGCGTCCTTGCTGTTCGATCTCAACCGCGACAAGGAAGCGGCTCGGGACGTGGCTGTGCTGAAGCAGAAGTTTCCGGACGATCCGCGAAGCGCCTATCTGCAGGCACTCCAGGCCGGACGGCAAGGAAAGGATACGGAAGCGCGCAATGCGCTCACTGCGGCGGCGAGTGCGCTGGATGCCCTGCCCTTCGAGGCAGTGCAGACGCGTCCGCAACTGGTGCTCCTGGGCGGCATTGCCCATTACAGCCTGGGCCAGAATGAAAAAGCCAAGACCTATCTGGGCAGTTACCTCAAGAAATATCCCCAGCACATGGGCGCGCGCAAAATCATGACCGCCATCCTCATGAGCGAGAAGGATTACGCCAAGGCAATCGCGTTTCTGGAAGGACCGGCGCGGGCGCGGCCCAACGATCCCCAGGCGCTGTCCATGTTGGCGACGGCGTACATGGCGCTGGGCCAGCATTCCAAAGCGGTTTCGCTACTCGAGCAGGCCGAGGGGATGAGCGGCGGCAATACGCCGGATATCGCCGCGAATTTCGGCCTGAGCCTGATTGGGGTCGGGCAGGAAACGCAGGGTATGGCGCAGCTGCAAAAGGCCTACGCAAAAACCCCTGGCCGTGCCTACTCGGGCGTTCCGCTGGCCATCATGTATCTCAAGAAGAACCAGGCCAAACCGGCCATACAGGTGCTGCAGGCCGTGCTCAAGAACGAACCGCAGAATCTGACCGTGCTGAACCTCCTGGCGGTGGCGCGCGGTGTGTCGAAAGACACGGCTGGCGCCCGTAAAACCTATGAGCAGGTGCTGGAGAAGAACCCAAACTTTACCCCGGCCAAGCTCAATCTGGCGCGTTTGGACCGATATGAAGGCAAGCCGGAGGACGCGCGCCGCCGTCTGCTGTCCGTGCTCAAGGACCAGCCGAAGAACCTGGATGCGCTGTATGAGCTGGCTCAACTGGAGCTGGCTGCCGGGCGCACGCAGGATGCGGTGCGCTGGCTGGAGAAAGCGCGTTCGTTCAACCCGCAGAGCCTCAGACCCAACCTCATGCTGGTCGATCTGTATCTGGGCACGGGCGACGCGCAGAAAGCATTGAACATCGCCAAGGACGCGCAGGCATCCAATCGGGATAATCTGCCGGCCCTGGCGGCGCTGGGCCGGTGCTATCTGGCCATCGGCAATCGTGGCCTGGCGCGCGAGAACTTCAAGCGCATTACCCAGCTGGCGGGGTTCGATGCCGATTGGCAGCAGCGTGCGGCCGAGTTCCAGATCAGCGCGGGCGACTACGAAGGCGCGCGCTATTCGCTGGACAAGGCCTTGCTGAGCAAACCGGGCTACTTCCCGGCGCTGCTGCTCAAGGCCGGCCTTGAAAAATTCTCGGGCAACCTGGAGGCGGCCGACAAGCAGGCGCGTGCCCTGGCTGCCCAGTATCCCCGAGCTGCCGCCGTGCAGCAGCTGCTCGGCGACATTGCCATGCAACGCCAGCGTTACGGGGAAGCCATCACGGCTTACGGTGCCGCATACAATCTCGAGAAAAATGCGACGCACGCGATCGGTTTGTACAACGCCTACAATGCGTCGGGCAACCCGGCCAAGGCGCTGGCATTCATCCAGTCCTGGGTCGGCAGCAATCCGGCGGATCCCGCTGCCCGCCGCGTCCTGGCCGGGGCCTATGTCCAATCAGGACGGCTGGATCTCGCACAACAGCATTACGAAACCCTGAGCCGGCAACTGCCCAACGACGCCGGCATCCACAACGACCTGGCCTACGTCATGCTCAAGCGGCGTCAGCCCGGCGCGCTGACCGTGGCGGAACGGGCCTATCAACTGGCGCCGAACGATGCCAATGTGGCCGACACCCTGGGCTGGGCCTTGGTGGAGGCCGGGCAGGTCGAGAAAGGCCTGCGCTACCTGCGCGAAGCCCAGGTGCGGTCGCCGGAAAACCCCGAGATACGCGACCATCTGGCCGAAGCGCTGAAACGCAAGCAGGCGGGCAGCAAATAAGGGGTTGGCGTTGGGCCGGGCCGCAGTCGGTTTTTTTTACACCATGCACCCGAAAGCACGGAGCGGCGTCTGGCGATTCTGTTTATCTATTTGATAATTAATGAAAAACAATTTTTGGTACGGCTGTTGCTTAAAGTAAAGCGTGTATTCCTTGGATAAGTAAGGACCAATCAAAATGACTAGAAAATTCTGGCAGGCAATCAGGGTGGCGAGCGTTATGGCAATCGGGCTGGGGGTCATGAACACCGCCCAGGCTACCTACTCCGCCAGTCACACGAGTAATTGCGGCGGGGGTGGCACGAGTAACCCCAATTGCGATACCTGGACGTTCAACAACCAGACCAGCAATACGCAGGGCGGCATCACGGCCACGGCTTCCGGATGGTCCAATACGGTCGGTTCCGCCAATGTCCTGCTGGACAGCGCCTACATCACCTTGAACGGCAGCAGCGGCCTCGGGGTCCGGAACAACGATTGCAGCGGCTTTGCCAATTGCACGGGCGGCACCTCCGGCAGGGACACCAACGAGGGGACCAGCCCCGAACATGCGATCGACAACAATGGACGCACGGACTCCATCCTGTTCTCGTTCACGGACAAGGTGAATCTCACGTCCTTCTCCGCAGGCTGGGTCTCGACCGACTCCGATTTTTCGGTCCTGGCGTATACGGGGGCCGGCAACCCAGCCACGCTGGCCGGTCAGTCCTATACGGATCTGCTGTCCAACGGCTGGTCGCTGATCGGAAATATTCTCGCGGGTTCCAGCACGGGTGCGCATGACTTCACCAACAGCACCTATTCCAGCTACTGGCTGATCGGCGCATTGAACACCATGGTCGGGGGCGACTCGACCAAGGCCGGGAATGACTATTTCAAGTTGATTTCCCTGGCGGGCTGTACCTGCGACAACGCTCCGCCCGGAACCCCGGGTTGCAGCACGGGCGGTGGCGGCGGTGGCGTCCCGGAACCTGGCACCCTGTTGTTGATGGGGGCAGGGCTGCTCGGCCTGACACGTTTCAAGGTCCGGCGCACAATGCACGTTGCTGCCTGACGACATTCGCCAGAGTACACAGGGCCCCGCTTGTCGGGGCCCTGGTTTTTTTGGGGCATTGAAACCGATCTGCTAGGGTGGGTAAGAACGTCACTGCGGAGCGCACCATGAAACATATGACCCCCCGGGAATCCCATGAGTTTTTGCAACTGCATCCTGAGGCGGTGTTCATCGATTGCCGTTCGGAAATCGAATACCTGTTCGTCGGCCATCCGGTCGGCGCAATCCACATTGCCTGGCAGGACGGACCGGATTGGGACGTCAATCCCGATTTTCTAGGGCATGCGCGCAAGGCGGCATCGGTCCATCGGCCCGTAGTGCTGATCTGCCGTTCAGGGCGGCGCTCGATGGAAGCGGGACGTTACCTCGAGAAATACGGGTTCCCCGAGGTCTACAACGTGCTGCACGGGTTTGAAGGCGATATGGATGAAACGCGTCATCGCAGCACAAAAAATGGCTGGCGCCATGACGGCTTGCCCTGGGAGCAAACCTGAGCCTTCCATTCATGGAACGTCCCAAGCAAGGTTGAGCGAACTTATTGTCGCCGCCCATTCGGCCACGATTTCCTGTCTCAGGCATGTACCCTGGGATTCTCCGTGGACAGAACGCTCAGCCCAGCGACACCCCCAGCCAGGCACCGATGAAATAGGTGGCCAGTCCCGCCGCGCCGCCGATGCCCAGCATGCGCAGGCCGCTCAGGAGGGCGTGACGGCCGGTGAACAGGCTCATGCTGGCGCCGACGGCGAACAGTCCCAGTGCCGTCAGCCCGATCGAGAGAGGAAGCGCCTGGTCGTAACCGAACAGGAAGGGCAGTAAGGGCAGCGCCGCGCCTGCCGTGAAAGCGGCAAACGACGAGATGGCCGCCACCCACGGCGAGCCGAGTTCGTCGGGGTTCAGGCCGAGTTCCTCGCGTGCCAGGGTATCGAGCGCGCGTTCGGGATCCTGCATCAGGGTGTCGGCCAGCCGCCGCGCCTCGGCTGCGTCCATGCCCTTGGCGGCATAGATCAGCGCCAGTTCGGCGGCTTCCTCCTGGGGGTATTCGTCCAATTCGTCGCGCTCGAGGCCGATCTGGTATTCGAACATTTCGCGCTGCGAGCGGACCGACACATACTCGCCCGACGCCATCGAGAATGCGCCCGCCAGCAAGCCGGCCACGCCGGTCAACACGATGATCGAGGGCTCCGGGGCGGCGCCTGCCACGCCATAGATCAAGGCCGCGTTCGATACCAGACCGTCGTTGACGCCAAACACCCCTGCACGCAAGGCATTGCCCGCGGCACCGTTCTGGTGGCGCTTGCCGATGTCGTCGCGCCGTAGCGGCATGGGATGCGGCGGGTTTTGCGTATAAAGCGCCATGCCGCGTACCTTCATCGCCGCCAGCACGCCGCGCATGGCACGCGGCTTGAATCTGCGGGTGAGGGTGGCGACGACGCGCGCGCGCAGATCGGGCCGGAACGCGGCGGGCGGTTGCCCGCCCTTTTGCATAATGGCGGCCAGCCATATTTCCGCCTGGTCGTCGGCCGCCTGCGCCAGTTCGTTGAATAACGCTTCGCGCGTCGTGCCGCGCTCGCATTCCGCGACGATGCGGTACAACCAGGCCGACTGCTTTTCTTCCTGCCAGGATTCGTAGGGATCGCTCATGCGGGAGGCCGTCGGTATTGAATGGCTTCGGCGAGATGCGCCGGTGCAATCGCGTCGCTGTCAGCCAGGTCGGCCACGCTGCGCGCGAGCTTGAGGACGCGGTGATAGGCGCGCGCGGACAGGTTCAGCCGCGCGATCGCCTGCTTCAGCAAGTTTTCCCCAGCGGTATCCAGTTGGCAGAACTGTTCGATTTCCTGCGTACCGAGCGAGGCATTGGGTTTGTCCTGTCGCTGCATCTGGCGTGCGCGCGCCGCCTGCACGCGGCCGCGGATGGCCGCGCTGGGTTCGCCGGCGCTGGCCTGCATCAGTTCGGCTTGCGTCAACGCCGGCACGCTGATCTGGATGTCGATGCGGTCGAGTAGCGGTCCCGAAATGCGTCCACGGTAGCGCGCAATCTGGTCCGGCGTGTCGCGGCAGGCCTGGGTCGGGTGGCCGAGGTAGCCGCAGGGACAAGGATTCATTGCGGCGACCAGCTGGAAGCGCGCCGGGAAATCGGCCTGCCGAGCGGCGCGGGAAATCGTGATGCGCCCGGTTTCCAGCGGCTCACGCAGCACCTCCAGTACCTGTCGGGAGAATTCCGGCAGTTCGTCGAGAAACAGCACGCCATGGTGGGCCAGTGAAATCTCGCCCGGACGCGGGTTGCCGCCGCCACCCACCAAGGCCACCGCCGAGGCCGTGTGGTGCGGCGCGCGAAAGGGGCGGCGCTGCCAGTGTTCGTGGCGGAAACCGCCATTGAGCGAAGCGACCGCGGCCGCTTCCAGCGCCTCGGTCTCGTCCATCACCGGCAGAATGCCTGGGAAGCGTGCGGCCAGCATTGACTTGCCGGTGCCGGGCGGGCCTGACATCAGGATCGAATGTCCCCCGGCGGCGGCGACTTCGAGCGCGCGCCGGGCGGCGGCCTGGCCTTTGACGTCGGCGAAGTCGGGATAGTCGGGCGTCAGAGGGAGGGCGCCCGATTCGGGCGCGGAGAGCGCGGCCTGCCCTGCGAGCCAGGCACAGACATCGAGCAGGCTCGCCGCCCCCAGCGTCTCGACGCCGCTGGCGAGCGCCGCTTCGCTCGCCGAGGCGCTGGGCAGCACCAGTTGCCGGCCTGCCGTGCGTGTCGCGAGTGCCATCGCCAACGCGCCGCGCACCGGACGCAATTCACCGGTCAGTGCGAGTTCGCCCGCGAATTCGGCGTGTTTGAATTTGTCGGCCGGAACCTGCCCTGAAGCGGCGAGGATCGCCAGCGCGATCGGCAGGTCGAAACGTCCGGATTCCTTCGGCAAATCGGCCGGCGCGAGGTTGACCGTGATGCGGCGCGCAGGGAATTCATAGCGTGCATTCTGGATCGCCGCCCGTACGCGGTCGCGCGCTTCCTTCACCTCGGTTTCCGGGAGGCCGACCAGCGTGAACGCTGGCAGGCCGTTGGCCAGATGCGCCTCGACCACCACCTCCGGCGCATGCATGCCGTTCAGCGCCCGGCTTTTGACGACGGCAACGGCCACTTAGGCGTCTTGGCTCTGCTGCTTTTCCAGTTCGGTCAGCCGCGCCTCGAGTTGCGCGAGCTTCGCGCGCGTGCGCGCCAGCACTTCGGTCTGCACGTCGAATTCCTCGCGGCTCACCATATCCAGCTTGCCGAGCATCGACGTGACGCCGGCCTTGAGATTCTGTTCGATGTCCTTGGCGGGGGATTGCTTCATGACCTCGCCCAGCTTGCCGACCAGATCGTTGATGAATGCAGGGGTGGGGAATTTCGGATTCGGGTTCATACGGCCTCCATGACAGGGAGAGTGTAACAAGCACTGCCCTGGTGGCGTACAGCAGCAACAGATCGAAGCATGCGGCACGAAGAGGGTGCATGACGATTTGATGGTGCACCATGAAAGTGCGGACTATTCTGGGTTGGGCGGATTGATTGATTTAACTGTTTGTTTTTAAACGAAATAAATATTGGCATGGCTTGTGCTCATTGTGGAGTGCGATTTTGCGCGCCCTTATTCAAACAGGAGAAATTCATGAAAAAACTCGTACACGCTTTGGTTCTGACCGGTCTGGTGGGCGCGCCCACCTTCGCCATGGCCGATGAACCCGCTTCGCCGCATACCTTGAGCGCCAATGTCAGCCTCACCTCCAATTATGTTTTCCGTGGTATTTCGCAAACGGGCGGCGAGCCCGCCATCCAGGGTGGCCTCGACTATTCGCACAGCAGCGGTTTCTACCTCGGCACCTGGGGTTCCAACGTAGGCTGGCTGACTGAATTCCAAGGATATGACAGCGGCAGCATGGAACTCGATCTCTATGGCGGCTACCGCAACAGCATCGGGCCAGTCAGCTATGACGTGGGTGCGATCCGCTACATGTATCCGGGCAGCAAGAACAACACGAATCCTGCCAATACCACGCTTCCCGGGGCCTGGACTTCGGAAGCCTATGTTTCCGCAGGCTGGAAATGGTTCACCGCCAAGTATTCCTACTATCTGAGCGATTCGGTGTTCGGCGTCGGCCCGAATGCCAATGGTTCCTACTATTTCGATCTTTCCGGCAGCCTGCCCGTTGGTGAAACCGGCCTGACCCTGGGCGCGCACTGGGGCACCTTCCACTTCAAGAACGTGAGCACGGCGAACTACGACGACTGGAAAATCAGCGCAGCCTACGACATGGGCAAGCTGGGCAAGCTGGGTGACGGGGTCACGCTTGGGGTGGCTTACACCGACACCAATGCCGACAAAGGTTTCTGGACACAAGGGAATGGCGAATACCTGGGCAAGGGCACGACCACCGTGTCGATTTCCAAGGCTTTCTAATGCGCTGACCAACCGGGGCGGTTCACACAACTGCTCCCCTACTTTTCTTGCCCTAACTTGGGAGACATCATGAAATTCGTAACGGCAATCATCAAGCCGTTCAAGCTGGACGAAGTGCGCGAGGCCTTGTCGGCCATCGGCGTCACCGGCCTGACGGTTACGGAAGTAAAGGGATTTGGGCGGCAGAAGGGTCACACCGAGTTGTATCGCGGCGCGGAGTATGTGGTCGACTTCCTGCCCAAAGTGAAGATCGAGGTGGCCATCAAGGCCGAGTTGCTGGAGCGCGTGATCGAGGCCATCGAGAAGTCGGCCAACACCGGCAAGATCGGCGACGGCAAGATTTTTGTCACCAGCCTGGAGCAGGTCGTGCGCATCCGCACGGGCGAATCCGGCCCCGACGCCCTGTGAGGAGCCTGAATATGAAAAAGCTATTTGCTTCGTTGGGCCTGATGTTTGCCCTCCTGTCTCCCAATCTCGTTCTGGCGGAAGACGCGGCCCCGGCCCCGGAAGCGGCTGCGGTCGAATCCGCCGCGCCTGCGATGGCAGCACCGGCTGAGGCCGCCGCGCCGGCCGCCGAGGCACCCGCACCCGCTCCCGCAGCCGAGGTGCCCAAGCTGGATTCCGGCGCCACGGCTTGGATGCTGACGTCCACCGCCCTGGTGCTGCTGATGACGATTCCCGGCCTGGCCCTGTTTTACGGCGGCATGGTGCGGAAGAAGAACGTCCTCGGCACCATGATGCAAAGCTTCGCCATCACCGCCATGATCACGGTGTTGTGGATGGTGGCGGGCTACAGCATCGCCTTCGACACGACGGGGATGGCGAAAGGGGTCACCAACTTCTATTCCTTCTTCGGCAGTCTTTCCAAGGCCTTCCTGGCCGGCATGGGCAAGGACAGCCTGACCGGCGTCATCCCCGAGTCGGTGTTCATGACCTTCCAGATGACGTTCGCGATCATCACGCCGGCCCTTATTACCGGTGCATTCGCCGACCGCATGAAGTTCTCGGCGATGATGTGGTTCACTGGCCTGTGGTCGCTGCTGGTGTACGCGCCGATCGCGCACATGGTCTGGTCCGGCGACGGCGGCTTCATGTGGGACATGGGCGTGCTGGACTTCGCCGGCGGTACCGTGGTGCACATCAACGCCGGTGTGGCAGGCCTGGTCGCCGCCCTGGTGCTGGGTCCGCGCCTCGGCTACGGCAAGGAGCCCATGGCGCCGCACAACCTGACCCTGACGGTGATCGGCGCGGCCATGCTGTGGGTGGGCTGGTTCGGCTTCAACGCGGGTTCCGCGGTGGCTGCCGATGGCCGTGCGGGGATGGCCATGGCCGTCACCCAGATCGCCACCGGTGCGGCCGCGCTGGGCTGGATGTTTGCGGAATGGATGAGCAAGGGCAAGCCGAGCGTGCTGGGCATCGCCTCCGGCGCAGTCGCCGGTCTGGTGGCCATCACGCCGGCGTCCGGTTTTGTCGGTCCCACGGGCGGTCTCGTCATCGGCCTCGTCGCCGGCGCGGTCTGCTTCTGGTCGGCCACGTCGCTCAAGCGTATGCTGAAGTATGACGATTCGCTGGATGCCTTCGGCGTGCACGGTATCGGCGGTATCGTCGGCGCAATCCTGACCGGCTACTTCGCAGTCGAATCGATCGGCGGCACTGCTGGCAGCATGGCCCAGGTCGTGACCCAGATCGAAGGCGTGCTCATCACCATCGCCTACACCGCGATCGGCACCTACATCATCCTGAAGGTGCTGGATCTGGTCATGGGCCTGCGTGTGACCGAAGAACAGGAACGCGAGGGTCTGGACATCGCCCTGCATGGTGAACGTGTAGAGTGATGCAAGCAGGGGGAGGGATCCTCTCCCCCGCCCGCTTCAGAGTACATTTTCAGGGCGCCTTCGGGCGCCTTTTTCATTGGCCGCCTCATGGCTGCAGCGACACGCGTTCGCGGCCGGTCTGCGCCGTCCTGATTGAAAGCTTGCCGCTTGGGTGGCGTGCTGCGCGTACCTTTCAAGAACGCCAAAACAGTGCGTTTGCGCACTAAAAGAATGCTCGCAGGATGCTGGAAGTACAGGGGTTTTCTGCTGATTTTTCCTTTTTATTCATGGTGATAGATGTGGGTTGATGGTGTGGCATGGGGGTTGCTAATTAGGAAGTGAATATTACGAATATTCACTTTGGTAATACCCAACATCAAGGAGCCCACCATGAATGTGAAGCATCTCGGCAGCACCCTGAAGTCTTTGTTCATCCGGCTGGTGATCCCCGCTGCCGCCGCCCTGTCCATTTCGGCCCACGCAGCCCAGCCGCTCAAGATCGGCTACAGCGACTGGCCGGGCTGGGTCGCCTGGCAGGTCGCCATCGACAAGGGCTGGTTCAAGGAAGCCGGCGTCGCGGTCGATTTCGAATGGTTCGACTACTCCGCGTCGATGGACGCTTTCGCGGCCGGCAAGATCGATGCCGTGACCATGACCAACGGCGACGCCCTGGTGACCGGGGCGGCCGGCGGCAAGAGCGTCATGATCATGCTGACCGACTATTCCAACGGCAACGACATGATCGTCGCCAAGCCCGGCATCAAGTCGCTGAAGGATCTCAAGGGCAAGAAGGTGGCGGTCGAAGAAGGCCTGGTCGAGCACCTGCTGCTGCTCAACGGCCTCAAGAAGGCCGGCATGAAGGAATCCGACGTGACCCTGGTCAACGCCAAGACCAACGAGATGCCGCAGGTCCTCGCTTCCGGCGACGTTGCCGCGGTCGGCGCCTGGCAGCCGATCGCCGGCCAGGCCATGAAGGCCGTACCCGGATCGCGTCCGGTCTATACCTCGGCCAACGAACCCGGCCTGATCTACGACGTGCTTGCCGTCAGCCCGGCCAGCGCCAAGCAGAACAAGGCCGAATGGGCGAAGGTCGTGAAGGTCTGGGACCGCGTCGTCCACTACATCAATGATCCCAAGACCCAGCCCGACGCAGTGAAGATCATGGCTGCCCGGGTCGGCGTCACGCCGCAAGTCTATCTGCCCCTGCTCAAGGGAACCCATCTGCTGAGCCTGGCCGACGGCAAGAAGATCTATGTCAAAGGACCTGGCTTCGCGTCGCTGCATGGCTCCTCCAAGGTGGCTGACGACTTCAACGTGGCGAACGGGGTCTACAAGGCGCACCAGGACATCGACAGCTACCTCGATTCGTCTTTCACCAACGCCAAGTAAAACCGGAGCACGGAGCGGAAATGAGCACGACTTCCAAATGGCTGGGCAGCGTGGATGGGGATGCGCGCAAACGCATGCTGCTGGGAATCGGCTCGTTTCTGCTGCCATTGCTGGTCTGGTGTCTGGTCAGCTATGTGCCCTTCGTTTGGCATCCCAAGGTACACGTCATCGATCCTGGCGGCGTGGACTATTTCCAGGTCGATATGCTGGTCGACAAGACCATGTTCGCGGATGAAGTCGCCAACATGGAACGCGAGCACCTGGCTGTTCCGACCGGAAAATCCGCCAACCCGATCTATCTGCCGGCGCCCGATCAAGTGGCGAGGGCTTTCTACAACGGCTTCGTCAATCCGCCCCAGAGCAAGGACGTGCCCTCGATGCCGGCCAGCCTGTGGCACAGCATCCAGATCATTTTCTGGGGTTTCCTGATCTCGTCGATCGTCGGCGTGCCGCTGGGCATCCTGTCCGGCACCTATACCCTGATGGGACGGCTGAGCGAGCCGTTCATCGAATTCTTCCGCTATCTGCCGGCGCCGGCCTTCGGCGCCCTGGCAGTGGCCATCCTCGGCATCTACGATGGGCCCAAGATCGCCATCATCGTCATCGGCACCCTGTTCCAGCAGGTGCTGATCATCGCCAATACCACGCGCAAGCTGGAGGTCACCCTAATCGAGGCCGCCCGCACCCTGGGCACGCGCAATATCAAGCTGCTGAGCAAAGTGGTGGTGCCCGGCATCCTGCCCGATCTGTATCGCGACCAGCGCATCCTGCTTGGCTGGGCCTGGACCTATCTGATCGTCGCCGAGCTGATCGGCACGAGTTCCGGCATCACCTGGTTCATCACCCAGCAGGCGCGCTACCAGCATTTCGACAACGTCTATGCCGCCATCATGACCATCGGCATCATCGGCTTCGGCACCGACCTGATCCTGGCCCGGCTCGGCCGCCGTCTGTTTCCCTGGGATCGCACCCAGGATCGCCGCTGAGGAATCCCGCCATGAATCCGAACAATCTGCCCAGCTACCTGGACCAGTCGGAAGCCGTGAAGGCGCGCTTCGACCGGATCAACCAGCGCGAAACCATCCTTGAGGTGCGCGATCTCGGCAAACGCTACCGTTCGCTCCAGGGCGAGGTCGAGGCCCTGCGCGGCATCGACTTCAGCGTCCGCCGGCGCGAATTCGTCTGCGTGATCGGCCCCTCCGGCTGCGGCAAGTCGACACTGATCCGCATCCTCGCCGGCCTCGAAAGCCATACGTCCGGCGACGTGTTGCTGGACGGCAAACCGGTCACCGGTCCGGGGCAGGATCGCGGCATGGTGTTCCAAGGCTATTCCCTGTTTCCCTGGCTGACCGTGAAGAAAAACGTGATGTTCGGCCCCCAGATGAACGGTCGCGCCAAGGATGAGGCCGAGCGCGATGCCTTGCTGTGGCTGGATCTGGTCGGTTTGACCCAGTTTGCCGACGCCTATCCGCATCAGCTGTCCGGCGGCATGCGCCAGCGCGTCGCCATCGCTCGTGCGCTGGTCAACCAGCCGCGCATCCTGCTCATGGACGAGCCCTTCGGCGCGCTCGATGCCCAGACCCGTTCCAAGATGCAATCGCATTTGATCGACATCTGGAAGAACATCGACGTCACGGTGCTGTTCATCACGCACGATCTCGACGAGGCGATCTATCTGGCCGATCGCATCCTGGTGCTCAAGGCGCACCCCGGCGAAGTGCAGGAAGTGATCGAGGTGCCAGTACCGCGCCCGCGTTCGCCGGGCCAGTTCAATACGCCGGAATTCCGGGCCACCAAGGCGCGCCTGGAAGAACTCATCCATCCCGAGCGGGAACCCGAGCCGGAAGACGAACAGGCGGTGAAACCGCATCTGATCCGCTTCACTGACGTGCACGACAACGTGGAGTGATGCGATGAAGTGGTCCGATCTCACCTGGTCCGAAATTCCCGACGTGCTGGCCCGCTGCGGACATTCCGCCATCCTGCCGGTCGGCGCGACCGAGCAGCATGGCCCGCATCTGGGAACGGGCGTCGACTTCGTGATCGCCGAGCATCTCTGCGCCGCCGTTGCCGCGCAGACCGGCGTGCCCATGCTGCCGACGCTGCCGTACGGCTGCTCGCTCGGCCACAGCCGGCGCTGGCCCGGCACGATCGCGCTGCCGCCCATCACCCTCATCGAACTCGTCAAGCAGATCGGCGACTGGGCGTATCACGGCGGCGTCCGCCGACTGTTCATCGTCAATGCGCATGTCACCAACGCCGCGCCGCTGCGCTGCGCCTTGGAGATGCTGCGCGCCGAACACGACGACCTGATGGTCGCGGTGATCAACACCGCGACCCTGAGCGAACGCGTGCGTGAATTCCACGCCGCCGACGCCGCCGACTGGCACGCCAACGACGCCGAGACCTCGATCATGCTCGCCATCGCCCCCGAGGGCGTGCGCCCGGACAAGCTCGCCGAAGCCGACGATCCCGACCGCACCTGCGGCTGCATTTTCGCGCATCCCGTTAACCGCACCAGCCTCAACGGCGTCACCGGCACGCCCAGCCTGGCCAGTGCCGAGAAAGGCCAGCGCTGGTTCGACTGGCTGGTCGACGACCTCGCTGCGCTGGTTCGCACCGGCAGCGTCGAGACGCCGCCGCTGGCCCACTCCTATTTCGGGGACGCCGTCCCCGCCGCCACCACCCGATAGACAAGGACGCATCATGAACACGATCGACGATACCGCCGTACTGGAAAAACCGGACAGCAGTGCCCATCATCCGGCCGAAGCGACGGCCCAACTGCAGCGCGAGCTGATAGCCAAGGGCGTCAAGTACTGCATCGGCGCCTACGTCGACATCCACGGCGTGCCCAAGGCCAAGGTCGTGCCGATCGGCCATCTCGGCCAGATGGCAAAAGGTTCCGAGCGCTACACCGGCTACGCGCTGGATGGCCTCGGCCAAGCGCCCAACGACGACGAGCTGACCTCGGTGCCGGACCTCGACCGCGCCATCCAGCTGCCGTGGGAACCGAAGATCGCCTGGATTCCGGCGGACAACCATTTCCAGGGCAAGCCGTATGCGCTCAACACCCGCGTCGCGCTGAAGAACCAGCTGGCCGAGGCGGCCAAGCTCGGCTATGGCATGAATCTCGGCATCGAGTGCGAGATCTTCCTCCTGAAGCAGAACGAGGACGGCAGCCTGTCGGTCCCGGTCGCCGATGACAAGCTGACCAAGCCCTGCTACGACGTGCGCGGCTTCGTCGACAACTTCTCCTGGCTGGACAAGGTGGCGACCACGATCAACGACCTCGGCTGGGACCTGTATTCCTTCGACCACGAGGACGCCAACGGCCAGTTCGAGTTCGACTTCAACTACGCCGATGCGCTGACCACCTGCGACCGCCTGACCTTCTTCCGCTTCATGGCCAAGCACTACGCCAAGGAAGAGGGCCTGCTCGCGACCATGATGCCCAAGCCCTTCGCCGACAAGACCGGCAACGGCGCCCACTTCAACATGTCGATCTACGACCTTGCGACCGGCAAGAACCTGTTCGCCTGCGCGCCCGAGGACGATCCGCACGGCATCGGCCTGACCCCACTCGGCTACAGCTTCGTCGCCGGCATCCTCAAGCACGGCCGCGCGCTGTGCGCGGTGTTCGCGCCGACCGTGAATAGCTACAAACGCCTGGTGCGGCGCGGCGCCATGAGCTACTTCTCGTGGGCGCCGGTGTTCAACTCCTGGGGCTCGAACAACCGCACCAACTCCGTACGCATCCCGGCCGGCGGCGGCCGCTGCGAATCGCGCAATGCCGACGGCGCGGTGAATCCCTACCTCGCCGCCACGCTGGTGCTGGCCGCCGGCCTCGAAGGCATCCGCGAGGGGCTGAACCCGGGCAACCCGAACGAGGACAACCTGTACGCGATTTCCGAAGAAGAGCGCCGCGCGCGCGGCATCGCGTTCCTGCCGCAGACCCTGCAGGAGGCGGTCGCCGCCTTCGCCGCCGACCCGCTGGTCGAGGCCACCCTGGGCACGGAGCTGCGCGACGAATTCGTCCGCTACAAGACCGAGGAGTGGGAGGCCTACCACCTCGCCGTCAGCAAGTGGGAAGTGGAACGCTACAGCTACATGTTCTGAACCATGAAGCCGAACCGCCTGGACAGGCCTGCCACCCTCGTCAGCCGCATCAGCGTTTCGCTGCAACCCGACCTGCTGTCGGAACTGGACGGCATGGTGGAGAGCCGCGGCTACGACAGCCGCTCGCAGGCGATCGGCGAAATGGTCCAGTACCAGCTGGCCGAGCACAAGCGGTCGCTCGGCAACGAAGTCATGGCCGGCACGCTCACGCTGCTTTACAACCGTTCCACGCGCGGCCTGCAGGGGCGGCTGGCGGACCTGCAATACCAGTACATCGCCGAGGTGGTCAGCTCGCTGCACGTGCACCTGACCGAGGACCGCATGCTGGAGGTGCTGCTGGTGCAGGGACCGGCCGCCAGGTTGCAGGCCATCAGTGACGAAATGCTCGCCCAGCGCGGCGTCATCACCGGACGGCTGGAATTGCTGGCGGCGGTGATCCCGCCGCTGCATGCGCCCGGCGGCGCCCCATAATCTAACGACTGGATTTCATATGGCACAAGACATCAACCCCATTCCCCCGGCGCTGTTCCTGTGGGAAGAAGCTCTGCCCGGCGGCTGCCACTGGTCAGGCATCGTCCGCCGCGGCAACGCGCTCAGGCTGACCGATCTCTCCGGCCGCGCCAACGTCTCGGCGCTGTTCTACAACGCCGAGGAGAAGCTCGAGCGCTACAACATGCCCGACACCCTCAAGGCGCAGCACACTGCGCACCTGACGACGGGCCACGCGCTCTATTCGGACATGGGCCATGTGCTGTGCTCGGTCATCCACGATACCTGCGGATGGCATGACACCGTGTGCGGCACCAGCGACGCCGGGACGGTGAAGGCGAAGTACGGCGAGGCCACCTACCAGACCCACCGCAACGCCATGCACCGCAACGGCCGCGACGGCCTGCTGGTCGAGTTGGGCAAATGGGGGCTGGGCAAGCGCGACGTGGTGCCGAATGCGAATTTCTTCAGCAAGGCCGTCGCCGACGACGCCGGCCGGTTGCACTTCGACGCGTCGAGTTCGCGCCCTGGTGCGTATCTGGACCTGCGCTTCGAGATGAACGTGCTGGTCGTGCTCTCGGCCGCGCCGCACCCGCTCGACCCGCGCCCCGACTATGCGCCGGGCGATGTCATGCTGACCGCGTGGAAGGCCGGCGCCCCAGGCGCGGATGACGTCTGCCGCAACCACTGTCCGGAAAACCAGCGCGGCTTCTATCAAACCGAAATTCTTTATCGCTGAGGCCAACCATGAGCACCTTCAACCTCGTCGAGAGCCCCCTCGATCCCGGCCAGGCCGTGGTCGATGCCGTCGTCAACGCCGGCGATCCGTGGATTCACGAAATCAAAAAAGGCCAGGTCTTCCGCATCCTCGACCTCGAGGGCAACCAGGCCGTCGACACGCTGTTTTACAACGCGCATGACCCCGAGGAACGCTACAGTTCCACCGATACCGTGCGCGCGCAGGGGGCGCTCTACCTCACCGCCGGCACGCGACTGATGTCCAGCGAAGGCAGGGCCATGCTGACGATCACCGCCGACACCTGTGGTCGTCACGACACCCTCGGCGGCGCCTGCTCGTGCGAAAGCAACACCGTCCGCTATGCGCTGAACAAGCGGCCGATGCATTCCTGCCGCGACAGCTTTCTGCATGCGCTCGCGCATTACGACGGCGGCCTGACCAAGCGCGACATCACCAGCAACATCAACTTCTTCATGAACGTGCCGGTGACGCCAGAAGGGGGCCTGACCTTCGCCGACGGCGTGTCGGCGCCCGGCAAGTACGTCGAGATGCGCGCCGAGATGGACGTGCTGTGCCTGATCTCGAACTGCCCGCAATTGAACAACCCCTGCAACGCCTACAACCCGACGCCGATCCGGGTATTGATCTGGGACGTACCAAGCCAATAACAAACAATAATCCACGGCGGGACGGCCCGCCGCGGAGACTGCACGCGGGACGACCCGCAAGGAAGCCAACATGTTCGACAAGGTTCTCATCGCCAACCGCGGCGCCATCGCCTGCCGCATCATCCGCACCCTCCGCCGCATGGGGGTGAAATCGGTCGCCGTCCATTCCGAGGCCGACCGCCATTCGCTGCACGTGCGCCTTGCCGACGAGGCGGTCGAGATCGGTCCGGCGCCCGCCGCGCAGAGCTATCTGCGCGGCGACAGGATTCTGGATGCAGCCCGGACCACCTGCGCCCAGGCGATCCACCCCGGCTACGGTTTCCTCTCCGAGAATCCCGGCTTCGCCGAGGACTGCGCCGCCGCCGGCATCGCCTTCATCGGCCCCAGCCCGGACCAGATGCGCGCCTTCGGCCTCAAACACACCGCGCGCGACCTGGCTGAGCACAACAAGGTGCCGCTCCTGCCCGGCTCCGGCCTGCTGTCCGACGCCGGCCACGCCCAGGCCGAGGCCGCGCGGATCGGCTATCCGGTGATGCTGAAAAGCACGGCCGGCGGTGGCGGCATCGGCATGCGCCTGATCTGGAGCGCCGACGAGCTGGTCGAGGCCTTCCAGTCGGTCGAGCGGCTGGCGCGCGCCAACTTCAAGGAAGCCGGCATCTTCCTGGAGAAATATGTCGAGCACGCACGCCACATCGAGGTGCAGATCTTCGGCGACGGCCGTGGCCGAGTCGTCGCGTTGGGCGAGCGCGATTGTTCCGTTCAAAGACGCAACCAGAAAGTCATCGAGGAAACCCCGGCGCCCGGCCTCACCGATGCGCAACGGTCGAACCTGCTCACCACTGCGGTGCGCCTCGGCGAAGCGGTCGGCTACCGTTCCGCCGGCACGGTCGAGTTCGTCTACGACACGCAGAGCGGCGAGTTTTATTTCCTCGAAGTGAACACGCGGCTGCAGGTCGAGCACGGCGTCACCGAGGAAGTCACCGGCGTCGACCTGGTCGAATGGATGGTGCGCGAAGCCGCTGGCGAGCTCGATCTGACCGGCTTCAGGGCCGAACCGCAAGGCGCCTCCATGCAGGTGCGGCTCTACGCCGAAGACCCGGGCAAAGATTTCCAGCCCGCCGCCGGCGTGCTGACCGAGGCCGTGTTCCCGGCGGACGCGCGTATCGAAACCTGGGTCGAGCGCGGTTCCGACGTGCCGCCGTTCTACGACCCCATGGTCGCCAAGATCATCGTCAAGGGCCGCGACCGCGCCGAGGCGCTGGAAAAAATGCAGCAGGTGCTGGCCGGTACCCGTGTCGCCGGTATCGAGACCAATCTCGGCTACCTCGGCCAGATCGTGCGCGACAAGGTGTTCGCCGAAGGCCGTCAGACCACGCGCTACCTCAACGCCTTTCACTACCGGCCGGCGACGGTCGACGTGATCGAGCCTGGTGTGCAGTCGAGCATCCAGGACCGGCCCGGCCGCACCGGCTATTGGGACGTCGGCGTGCCGCCGTCCGGGCCGATGGACGCGCTGGCGCTGCGCCTCGCCAACAAACTGGCCGGCAATGCCGAAGGCACGGCCGCGTTGGAACTGACCGTGGCCGGCCCCACGCTGCGCTTCAACTGCAACAGCGTGATCGCGCTCGGCGGCGCCGACATGGGTGCCGAGCTCGACGGGCAGCCCTTGGCCAATTGGGCCGCACATGCGGTGAAGAGCGGCAGCCTCCTCAAGCTCGGTGCGATCCGAGACACCGGCTGCCGCACCTATCTCGCGGTGCACGGCGGCTTCGACGTGCCGGACTACCTCGGCAGCAAGGCGACCTTCACCCTCGGCCAGTTCGGCGGACACGCCGGGCGCACGCTGCGGGTCGGCGACGTGCTGCACATTCCGGCGGCCGAGGATGCGGCCATCGGGGACGTACTGCCGGCAGCGTTGATTCCGGCCTATACCAACGCCTGGGACATTGGCGTGCTCTACGGCCCGCACGGTGCGCCGGATTTCTTTACCGACGCCGACATCGAGATGTTCTTTTCCACCGACTGGGAAGTGCATTACAACTCCAGCCGCACCGGCGTCCGATTGATCGGCCCGCGCCCCCAGTGGGCGCGCAAGGACGGCGGCGAGGCCGGACTGCACCCGTCCAACATCCACGACAACGCCTACGCCATCGGCGCGGTCGATTTCACCGGCGACATGCCGGTGATCCTCGGCCCGGACGGCCCCAGCCTCGGCGGCTTCGTCTGCCCGGCCACCATCGTGCAGGCCGAGCTGTGGAAGATGGGGCAACTGCGCCCTGGCGACACGGTGCGTTTCAAGCGTCTCTCGCAGGCGCAGGCCGAGCGTATGGAAGCGGCGCAGGATGCCGCCATCGCCAGCCTGGTCGTGCCGGCCGCGGTGGTCGCTGATGCGGAGCCGCACGCCGAACCCGTGCTGCATCGCATCCCGGAAACCGACAACCCCGTCGCCGTCGTCTACCGTCGTGCCGGCGACAAGTACCTACTGGTCGAATACGGCCCGCTGGTGCTCGACCTCAACCTGCGCTTCCGCGTGCATGCGCTGATGACGCGGCTGCAGGCCGATGCGGTGCCGGGCATCCTCGACCTCACCCCCGGCATCCGTTCGCTGCAGGTGCACTACGACTCGCGCGTGCTGCCGCTGTCCCGGCTGATGGATATCCTGCTGGCGGCGGAACAGGCGCTGCCCGCGATCGAGGACATGCAGGTGCCGACCCGTATCGTGCACCTGCCGCTGTCGTGGGACGACGCGGCGACGAAATTGGCGATCGAGAAATACATGCAGTCGGTGCGCAAGGACGCGCCCTGGTGCCCCTCCAACATCGAATTCATCCGCCGCATCAACGGGCTCGAATCGATCGAGGAGGTGAAGCGGATCGTCTTCGACGCCAGCTACCTGGTCATGGGGCTGGGTGACGTCTACCTCGGCGCGCCGGTGGCGACGCCGGTCGATCCAAGGCATAGATTGGTCACCACCAAGTACAACCCGGCACGCACCTGGACGCCGGAGAACGCCGTCGGCATCGGCGGCGCCTACATGTGTGTCTACGGCATGGAAGGCCCTGGCGGCTACCAGTTCGTCGGCCGTACGCTGCAGATGTGGAACCGCTGGCGGCAGACGGCGGCGTTCACCGACGGCAAGCCATGGCTGCTGCGTTTCTTCGACCAGGTGCGCTTCTTCCCGGTGAGCGAATCTGAGCTGCTGAAAATCCGCGAGGATTTCCCGCTCGGCCGCTTCCCGCTGAAGATCGAGGAAACCACGTTCAGCCTGCGCGACTACAACGCCTTTCTTGCCGACAACAACGCATCCATCACCGCCTTCAAGACGCAGCAGCAGGCCTCGTTCGACGCCGAGCGCGAGCGCTGGCGTGCCAGCGGCCAGGCCGACTACGCCAACGACCTGACCGTGGCAGAAGCCGCGCCAGACAGCGAACTCGACCTGCCCGAGAATGGCCGTGCCCTTGCCAGCCACGTCGCCGGCAACGTGTGGAAAGTCGAAGTGGAAGCGGGCGCCGAGGTGAAGCAGGGCGACACCCTCGTCATCGTCGAATCGATGAAGATGGAGTTCGCCGTGCTGGCGCCGTGCGACGGTCGTGTCCACAAGGTGTTCTGCCGCGAAGGCGGGCAGGTGAGCGCCGGACAGGACCTGCTGGTGCTGGTGAGCGAGGGCGGAGCCGCATGAGCATCTCGCTCGACATCGCCAGCCTGCGCCGCCGCTATCTATCCGGCGAGCTCACCCCGCTTGTGCTGGTGGAGGAAATGCTTGCCCGCATGGCTGGCGAGGACAGCCACGCCATCTGGATCAGCCGTCTCGACGCCGATGCGCTGCGTGCCTATGCAGGAAATCTCGAGGGTAAGGACATCGACAGCCTGCCGCTCTACGGCATTCCCTTCGCCATCAAGGACAACATCGATCTTGCCGGCTTGCCGACCACCGCCGCCTGCCCGGAATATGCCTATACGCCGGCGCAACACGCTGCCGTCGTGCAGCGCCTGATCGACGCCGGTGCGATCCCCCTGGGCAAGACCAGCCTCGACCAGTTCGCCACCGGACTGAACGGCACGCGCTCGCCCTACGGCGCCTGCCGCAACGCCTTCGACCCGGCTTACATCTCCGGCGGCTCCAGTTCCGGCTCGGCCGTGGCCGTGGCGCTGGGGCTGGCGAGCTTCTCGCTCGGCACCGACACCGCCGGCTCCGGCCGCGTGCCAGCCGCGTTCAACAATCTGGTGGGCCACAAGCCGAGCTGCGGCGCGCTCTCCACGCGCGGCGTGGTGCCAGCCTGCCGCTCGCTCGATGCGGTGTCCATCTTCGCGCTGACGGCCGAGGATGCCGAGCGCGTGCTGGCGGTCACCGCCGGCTTCGATGCCGACGACGCGTATTCGCGCCCGCTGGCGCCGTACGGCTTCGACTTCGGCCGCGCGGCCGGTTTCCGTTTTGGTCTGCCCCGGCAAAAAGACCTGCAATTCTTCGGCAACGCCGACGCGGAACGGTTGTTCGCCGCGTCCGTGGACAGACTGAAATCGCTCGGCGGCACAGCGGTCGAAATCGACCTTGGCCCCTTCCTCGACACCGCGCGCCTGCTTTACGGCGGCCCTTGGGTCGCCGAGCGCTACCTGGCCATTCGCGACTTCTTCGACGCACAACCGGACACGATTTTTCCGCCCGTGCGCGAGATCATCGCCAGCGGCCGCGACATCAGCGCCGCCGACACCTTCGCCCATCTCTACACATTGCGCGCACTCAAGCGGACATGCGACGCAGTATGGAACGACATCGACGTGATGCTCACCCCGACGGCGGGGACGATCTACCGCATCGATGACATGCAGGCCGACCCGATCCGTCTCAACTCCCATCTCGGCTATTACACCAACTTCATGAATCTGCTGGACTTGACTGCTACCGCGGTGCCGGCCGGGTTCCAGAACGACGGCCTACCGTTCGGCGTCACGCTCATCGCGCCGCCGCACCAGGACGGCCCGCTGCTGCATCTGGCGTCGCGCGTGCAGCAGGCGCTCGGTGGCAAGCTGGGCGCAACCGATCACGCGCTGCCACCAGCCGAACCGTTGAGCCTGCTGCCGGATGGCCAGGTGCGGCTGGCCGTCGTCGGCGCCCACCTGAGCGGCCTGCCATTGAACTTCCAGCTCACCGGACGCAACGCACGCCTGGTGAGCACCACGCAGACCGCCGCCAAATACCGCTTCTATGCCCTGCCAGACGGCAAGCGGCCCGGACTTGTCCAGGTGCAGGAAGGCGGTGCCGCCATCGCCTGCGAAGTCTGGGAAATGCCCGCCAGCCAGTTCGGCTCCTTCGTCGACGGCATCCCAGCGCCGCTCGGCATCGGCAAGCTGGAACTGGCCGATGGATCGGTGGTGAACGGATTCATCTGCGAAGGCGTCGGCATGACCGATGCACGGGACATTACGGAATACGGCGGATGGCGAGCGTGGCTGGCGGCGAGGGGGGATGGCTTCTAACGGCCCGAAGTGGACATTCATGCGCTAGCCGGGACCGGCTGTTCCTCGGCCCAAGCGGCCTCTAAGGAAATCCATGAGAGTGTCTGCTCCCGGCCAGGAAGCAGACATGCTCTTATGCGCTATTCAAAGATCGTCCAGTGGGCTTGTACCGGTTTTCATGGCCTGATTTACATGCGTATAGATCATCGTCGTTTGAAGGCTGCGATGACCCAGGCGTAACTGGATTGTTCGGATGTCCGTGCCAGAAGCCAGCAGATGCGTAGAAAAGCTGTGACGAAGCGTATGGACACTCGCGTGCTTATGAATCCCTGTTCGGTGTAAAGCTTGTTTAAATGCCCGCTGGATCGTTGAGTCTGACGCGTGCCAGCGCACCATTCGGCCTGAGTCACCCCAGGGCCGCAATACGGCGGACGGAAGACGAACTGCCAGGAAAAAGTGGATGAGGCTGACGGGTACTTCTTGGCCAGCGCATTCGGCATAGGCGCCAGGCCCGCGCCCTGGGCCAGGTCCTCCTTGTGCAGAATCGCTACCCTGAGCAGATGCTTTTCCAGGGGGCCGCATAATTGCGCCGGCAGGACGCTAGTCCGGTCTTTGCTCCCTTTGCTGTCTCGGATGTTGACCGTCCTGGCTCCCAGATCAACGTCCTTGACCCTGAGCGTGACACATTCATGCACCCTGAGACCTGCCCCATAAATCAGCTCAGACATTAATTGTGTCGTTCCTTCCATCAATCCCAGAACTGCCTTGGTCTCTTGCTTGGTCAGTACCACCGGAACACGATGACGCTGCTGTACCCGTTTGAGGCCTGTCATTTCCCCTAAAGGCTTGGACAAGACGCTCTCATACAGGAACACCACGGCATTCAATGCCTGGCTTTGGGTTGAGGCAGAAACTCGGCGCTTGATCGCCAGATGATTCAGGAAGGATTCGACATCACTGGAGCCAAGTTGGGCTGGGTGCTGCTTGTTGTGAAACAGGATGTATTGCCGGATCCAGTAGCGGTATGCCTGTTCGGTTCGCTGGCTGAAATGCCGGCGACGGCAGACGACAGAGACTTGATCAAGCAGACGGGGTTGCTGACCCCATGACTTTCACTCCTTTTGTGATGAAAAAAAGCACAGGGTAGGGTAGACCGAGGAAGCCAGGCTAGCTGTCAGTATTATTGGGGGTTATTATACGGACGCATGAAAACAAAAACGATTAAGAATCAGGAGGATATGTGGTTATGAGGGACGCCCTAAATAATAATGTTATACGGACGCTGATGTCCGTATATTAACTGTTAGGCAACTCATGCATACCTTGGCTAAGTTCCTTTTCTTCTTGGCAAGCGCTGTCACGGTGGTCGTGATTAGCGCTTTCCTTTTCGTCGGTCTTGTCGGTGACAGCGAAAAAGCCACCTTTGCTCTTGGCTGGTTGTCTACCGTTGCCATTGCCGTCTGGCTTTCGGTCGCTGGCATCTTAGTCCTTCTGATGGCCACTACTGCAAAGGCAGGCCAAGCCAAGCTAATTGGAACGCACTCGTTCTACGAATGGGGCATTTTGGCCCTATTGCTGCTATTGGCTGCACACTTCATCAACTCAAGTTACTCGTCCGTATGGAGTGGAGTGACAGATCGTTGGTATTCCAGCCCCGTGTGGCCGATGCTGACACTCTTGGCGGGGCTGACCGCTCTAGTTGCTGGCGTTGCTCTGCTACTGAGGCACAAGTGGTCGTTGCAGCTGTTGCTGGTTGCAGTTCTTGCCCTCTTCCTTAGGTCAAACTACGAGACTGTCCCTATGTTTCAAGCGATGCCATTCACCGCTTTCTTCGTCGGTGCTGGTATCAAGAATTTTGCGGCGATGATCGTGCTTGCCTCATATGTCTATCTCAGGAAAAGTCAGTCAAATGCCTAACTCTGCATATATGGACTCCCCCCAATAGCAAGAAACCCGATCGATAGTTGTGGCTGGTTGGAATTGCGTGCAGTCGTATATCCGGCATCTTGAGTGGGTTCTGTGTGACCCGTGCCGACATGGAATCTGCTCAC